>JACCEA010424146.1_pt1 | contig 21456 bp, 17 predicted proteins | sample 7449851 | NCBI WGS metagenome assembly JACCEA01 (sample SAMN15323453, study PRJNA562643) | freshwater metagenome | isolation source: river surface water | place: USA:Blue River Watershed | collected 2017-08-18 | reverse complement strand
CGAACACTGCATAGCAAAAGCCTCTGACTGCTACCCGATGGCCACTGATTGATCGGCTGGGCAAATTACCTGCACGCGTACCGGGCAACAATCAACAACCGCAAAAATTACTGTGGGCGATTTAACCTGAAAACCAGTGGAATTGGCATAAACACGTTATTTACCGGGCTGCGGCATTGTCGGAACGGCGTCTAACGCGATAAGGTTCCGCATCCGTGCATGGCTGCCCGTTGCAACTTGTCCTGTACCCCAATGACCCCTAGCTGATGAATAGTACGATGGCCGATTTACCTATTGATGACCTTAACGTTGCCTCGAACGAGACCCTGATTACCCCGGAGCAACTGAAACGCGAAATCCCCCTGACCGCAAGCGCACTGCAGACAGTCGCCAATGGCCGCCAAGTCATCCGCAATATTCTCGATGGCAAGGATCACCGTCTGTTCGTGGTGGTCGGCCCCTGTTCCATTCATGACATCAAGGCGGCCCATGAATACGCCGAGCGCCTGAAAACACTGGCCGCTGAGGTTTCCGACAGCCTGTTTCTGGTGATGCGTGTGTATTTCGAGAAACCGCGCACCACGGTTGGCTGGAAAGGTCTGATCAATGACCCCTATCTGGATGACTCGTTCAAGATCCAGGACGGCTTGCATATCGGCCGTCAGTTGCTGCGCGACCTGGCTGAAATGGGTTTGCCTACTGCCACCGAAGCACTGGACCCGATCTCTCCGCAATACCTGCAGGACCTGATCAGCTGGTCGGCAATCGGCGCGCGGACCACCGAATCACAAACCCACCGCGAAATGGCGTCCGGGCTGTCTTCCTCGGTTGGATTCAAGAACGGTACCGATGGCAGCCTGACGGTTGCGATCAACGCCTTGCAGTCAGTCTCCAGTCCGCATCGTTTCCTGGGCATCAATCAGGAAGGTGGCGTGTCCATCGTCACCACCAAGGGCAACCCTTATGGCCACGTGGTACTGCGTGGTGGTAATGGCAAACCCAATTACGACTCGGTGAGTGTCGCCATTTGCGAGCAGGAGCTGACCAAAGGCAAGGTCTCGCGCAATATCATGATCGATTGCAGCCATGCCAACTCCAACAAGGATCCGGCACTGCAGCCCCTGGTGGTGGATAACGTGGCCAATCAGATTCTTGAAGGCAACACTTCGATCGTCGGGCTGATGGTTGAGAGTCACCTGGGCTGGGGCAGCCAGTCGATCAACAAGGATCTGAGCCAGCTCAAGTACGGTGTCTCGATCACCGATGCCTGTATCGACTGGGAGACCACCGAGAAAACCCTGCGCGGTATGCACGAAAAGCTCAAGGATGTATTGCCTACGCGTCAGCGCGGCTAAGCAGCTTTACCGCCCAAAATGCCCGCCTCAGTGCGGGCATTTTTTTGCCTGTCCGCCTGGACAAGCGCCCAACAAAAAGCCACCCGCAGGTGGCTTTTTGAGAGCGGTGTGAATCAGCCTTTGATTGGCCAACCTGTCAGCTCTGCCAACGCCTTGCCGATATCCGCCAGGGAGCGAACGGTTTTAACACCGGCATCCTGCAGCGCAGCAAACTTCTCATCGGCTGTACCCTTGCCGCCGGAGATGATCGCCCCGGCATGGCCCATGCGCTTGCCGGGAGGCGCAGTCACGCCGGCAATGTAGGACACCACCGGTTTAGTGACGTTTGCCTTGATGTAAGCGGCCGCTTCTTCTTCAGCCGAACCACCGATTTCACCGATCATGACAATGGCTTCTGTCTTCGGATCTTCCTGGAACAGCTTGAGAATATCGATAAAGTTGGAACCCGGAATCGGGTCACCACCGATACCCACGCAGGTGGACTGGCCAAAGCCAGCATCGGTCGTCTGCTTCACGGCTTCGTATGTCAGGGTGCCGGAGCGCGAAACGATACCGACCTTGCCTGGCAAGTGAATGTGGCCGGGCATGATGCCGATCTTGCACTCGCCGGGAGTGATCACGCCCGGACAGTTTGGCCCGATCAGGCGTACGCCCAGTTCGTCACACTTGACCTTGGCTTCAAGCATGTCGATGGTTGGAATGCCTTCAGTGATGCACACGATCAGCTTGATGCCGCCGAAAGCCGCTTCAAGAATCGAGTCCTTGCAGAACGGCGCCGGAACGTAGATCACGCTGGCGTCAGCGCCAGTGCTCTCAACCGCTTCACGGACGGTATTGAAAACCGGCAGGCCGAGGTGCGTGGTACCGCCCTTGCCCGGCGTGACACCGCCAACCATCTTGGTGCCATAGGCAATCGCCTGCTCACTGTGGAATGTGCCCTGGCTTCCGGTGAAACCCTGGCAGATGACTTTGGTATCTTTATTGATCAGGACGCTCATTACTTGCCCTCCGCGGCTTTGACAACCTGTTGCGCAGCGTCGGTCAGGCTGGTGGCAGCAATGATATTCAAGCCACTTTCAGCCAGTACTTTAGCGCCCAATTCGGCGTTGTTACCTTCCAGACGAACCACTACCGGAATTTTCACTCCGACTTCCTTAACCGCACCGATGATGCCTTCGGCAATCATGTCGCAACGCACAATGCCGCCAAAAATGTTGACCAGTACAGCCGCCACATTGCTGTCCGACAGAATGATCTTGAAGGCTTCGGTTACGCGCTCTTTGGTGGCACCACCACCCACATCCAGGAAGTTGGCAGGTTTGCCACCATGCAGGTTGACGATATCCATGGTTCCCATGGCCAGCCCGGCGCCATTGACCATGCAGCCAATATTGCCGTCCAGCGCCACGTAGTTGAGTTCAAACTTGGCGGCATGGGCTTCACGAGGATCGTCCTGGGACGGGTCATGCATGGCGCGCAGTTTTGGCTGACGGTACATGGCATTGCTGTCGATGTTGATCTTGGCATCCAGGCAATGCAGGTTGCCGGCCTTGGTGATCACCAGCGGATTGACTTCCAGCAAGGCCAGATCGTAATCCTGAAACAGCTTGGCCAGGCCCACAAAAATGTTGGTGAACTGCTTGATCTGATCACCTTTGAGACCTAGCTGGAATGCCAGATCGCGGCCCTGGTAAGGCTGTGCGCCGACCAGCGGATCAACGGTGGCCTTGATGATTTTCTCAGGTGTTTCATGGGCAACCTTCTCGATATCCACACCGCCTTCAGTGGAAGCCATGAACACGATACGGCGGCTGGAGCGATCGACAACGGCACCCAGATACAGCTCTTTGTCGATATCAGTACAGGACTCCACCAGAATCTTGGTGACAGGCTGACCATTGGCATCGGTCTGGTAAGTGACCAAGCGCTTACCCAGCCAATGGGCTGCAAAGGCCTTGGCGTCTTCCTTGTTGCGAACCAGTTTTACGCCGCCAGCCTTGCCGCGACCACCGGCATGAACCTGGGCCTTGACCACCCATTCGGTTCCGCCAATCTTGTCGCAGGCCTCTGCCGCCGCGTCTGGACTATCGACTGCATAGCCCTGGGACACCGGCAGGCCATATTCAGCAAACAACTGCTTACCCTGATACTCGTGGAGATTCATGCTTTTCTACCGTCTTAAAATGGGTATTGCGCATTTCGGCGCTGTACTTTTGATACTGCGCCACCTGTTACAGCTTCCTGAAAGGGATAAGGTGATGACGGTTAAGCAACCGATCAATGTGATCACCCTGGTATAGCGGCCCCTACCCGGTAGGGGCCAGTCTCGATCAACGCTTCTTGCGATTAGCGATGTGAATAGCGTGACCATTTACGGCCAGAGCTGCTTCATGCAGCGCCTCAGAAAGGGTCGGATGGGAGAAAACCATCATCCCCAAGTCTTCGGCACTGGTACCGAACTCCATGCCAATGGCGCCCTGCTGAACCAGTTCAGCGGCGGCCGGACCAATGACGTGCACGCCAAGAACCCGATCAGTCGCGGCGTCGGCAATGACTTTGACAAACCCGCCGGTGTCATTGGCAGCCATGGCACGCCCGCTGGCTGCAAACGGGAACACACCAACATTGACTGCCACACCTTCGGCTTTGAGCGTTTGCTCAGTCTTGCCCACCCAGGCAATTTCGGGGTGGGTATAGATGACTGACGGGATCAGGTCGTAATTCATCTGCGCCTTGTGCCCGGCGATGCGCTCGGCAACCATGACGCCCTCTTCCGACGCCTTGTGCGCCAGCATCGGCCCGCGCACCACATCGCCCACGGCATAAACACCCGGAACACTGGTTTTGCATTGATCATCGACAAAGATGAAACCGCGCTCGTCGAGCTTAACCGCGCAATCTGCTGCCAATACATTGGCAGTGACCGGGCGGCGACCGACAGCCACGATGACCTTGTCAAACGTCAGCTTCTGCTCACCCGCAGCATCGGTAAAGATAATCGTCGCCTGCTTCTTCTTAACCTCAGAGCCGGTAACGCGGGCACCCAGGCGGATGTTCAAACCTTGCTTGGTGAAGGTCTTGAACGCCTCTTTGGAAACCTGCTCGTCTGCCATCGGCAGAAACTTGTCGAGCGCTTCAAGCACCGTGACCTCTGACCCCAGACGAGCCCATACCGACCCCAACTCCAGCCCGATGACACCAGCACCGATCACGCAGAGTTTTTTCGGTACGGACTGGAAGTCCAGCGCACCGGTGGAGTCGACAATGACCGTTTGATCAACTGGTGCAGGCGGGATATCAATTGGCTTGGAGCCGGAGGCAATGATGACATTCTCGGCTTCAACGATTTCGACAGTGCCATCGGCAGCGGTCACTTCAACCTGCTTGTTGGCCAGCAATTTGCCATGACCTTCCAGCAAGGTCACGCCATTGCCCTTGAACAAGCCACTGACACCACCAGTGAGATTCTTAACGATACCGTCCTTGCGAGCGACCATCGCCGGTACGTCGATGCTGACATCCTTGGCTTCGATGCCATGGATTTTGAACCCGTCAACGGCTTCATGGTATTTCCAGGAACTGTCCAGCAAGGCTTTGGACGGGATGCAGCCGACATTAAGGCAGGTGCCACCCAGTGCAGTTTTGCCCTGCTTATCCTGGTACTTCTCGATACAGGCCGTCTTCAAGCCAAGTTGCGCAGCCTTGATGGCGGCCACATAGCCACCAGGGCCGGCACCGATCACTACCACGTCAAATTTCTGCGTCATAACTCTAATTCCTTGATGGGGTGAAACCGGACGTCACTCACGAATGCCGTCCGTGCTTGGCGTGTCTTCAGATATCCAGCAACAGACGAGCCGGGTCTTCCAGAAGATTCTTGATGGTCACCAGGAAGCTCACGGCCTCTTTGCCATCGATCAGGCGATGATCGTAGGACAGTGCCAGATACATCATCGGACGGATCACCACCTGTCCGTTGATGGCCATCGGACGCTGCAGAATATTGTGCATGCCAAGAATGGCTGCCTGTGGCGGGTTGACAATCGGCGTGGACATCATCGAACCGAAAGTACCGCCATTGGTGATGGTGAAGGTGCCGCCAGTCATCTCCTCGATCGACAGTTTGCCGTCGCGGGCCTTTTTGCCAAAGACCGCGATGCCGTCTTCAACATCCGCCAGACTCATCAGTTCAGCATTGCGCAAGACCGGTACAACAAGCCCCCGATCACTGGAAACGGCAACACCGATATCCTGATAACCGTGATAAACGATATCACCACCGTCAATTGAGGCATTGACCGCCGGGAAGCGCTTCAGTGCTTCAACCGAGGCTTTGACAAAAAAGGACATGAAGCCCAGACGAACACCGTTATGGGTCTTCTCGAACAGGTCTTTGTACTTCGAGCGCAATGCCATGACTTCGGTCATATCGACTTCGTTGAAGGTAGTCAGCATGGCCATGGACGATTGAGCCTCAACCAGGCGCTCGGCTACCTTGGCGCGCAGTCGGGTCATCGGCACGCGCTTCTCTACACGATCACCTGCAGCGAAGAGCGGAGCCTCAGCAGCAGGCGTTACAGGCTTCGGCGCGGCCGCTGGCGCGGACTTCTTGGCTTCCACTGCAGCAACTGCATCTTCTTTGGTAACCCGCCCGCCTTTACCTGTGCCGGTAATACTGGCCGGATCAATACCGCCTTCCTCTGCCAGCTTGCGCGCGGCAGGAGAAAGAATGGCTGCCTCTGCTGCAGCCGCCGGCGCGGGGCTGGCCGCCGCTACAGCAACCGGTGCTGGCGCGGCAACCGCACCGCCCTCGCCCAAATGCCCCAGCACTTCTCCGCTGAGCACTGTATCGCCCTCATTCTTGAGGATTTCAGCAAGCACCCCATCCGCCTCAGCAAGGACTTCCATGACGACCTTGTCGGTTTCGATATCTACCAGCAGCTCATCACGCTTTACTGCTTCACCCGGTTTCTTATGCCAGGTTGCAACGGTGCCGTCTGCAATCGATTCCGGGAATGCGGGTGCTTTGATGTCGATAGCCATGCTCTAGTGTTCCTGTCTGTTTTCGTATTGTTCTGCGCAGCTGCGTATCGAAAGCGATAACGCAGCACCGTAATCAAGTTGGTTGTTACACAGTAAAGGCGTCTTGCAGTAATTTTTCCTGCTGCTCGGCATGCATTGAAGCGTAACCACACGCCGGGGCCGCCGAACCATCCCTTCCCGCATACTCAAGGAACAACGATTTCTTGTGCCCGGACGCAACGCGCCGCATATGGTGCTGACTGCAATACCAAGCCCCCTGATTCATTGGCTCTTCCTGACACCACACGATGTGCTTGAGATTTTTGTAGCTGGAAACGACTGCCGTCAGACTACCTACCGGGAAGGGGTAAAGCTGTTCGATACGAGCAATCGCAATATCCTCACGCCCTTCTGCCCGGCGCTTTTCCAGCAGGTCGTAATAAACCTTGCCACTGCACAGGATCAGACGTTCCACCTTCTTCGGATCCAGCGGATCGATCTCATTAATCACCGTCTGGAAGGTGCCTTCGGCGAGATCTTCCAGGGTCGAGACAGCCAGTTTGTGGCGCAGCAGGGACTTGGGAGTCAGTGCGATCAGCGGTTTGCGTATAGGCCTGACTACTTGCCGACGCAACATGTGATAAACCTGAGCCGGTGTAGTCGGAACACACACCTGCATGTTGTGCTCGGCACAGAGTTGCAGGTAGCGCTCAAGACGCGCCGAAGAGTGCTCCGGCCCCTGCCCTTCATAGCCATGTGGCAACAGCATGGTGAGCCCGCAAAGACGGCCCCACTTGTGCTCACCGCTGGAAATGAACTGATCGAAGACTACCTGGGCGCCGTTGGCAAAATCGCCAAACTGTGCCTCCCAGATAACCAGCGCATTGGGCATCGTGGTGGCATAGCCATATTCGAAGGCCAGTACTGCTTCCTCCGACAGGTAAGAGTCATACAGATCGAAGCGTGGCTGCCCCTCGCTCATGTGCTGCAAGGGAATGTAAGTGCTGGCATCTTTCTGATTATGCAAAGCCGCATGCCGGTGTGAGAACGTGCCGCGGCCGACATCCTGGCCCGTGATACGAACCGGGTGGCCGTCATTGAGCAACGTGGCGTAAGCCAGATTCTCCGCATACCCCCAGTTGATCGGCAAGGCGCCAGCGGTCATCTTCTGACGGTCTTCAAGAATCTTGGCTACCTGACGCTGCAAAACCAGCCCGTCAGGCAAATCCAGCAACTTGTCAGCCAGCCTTTGCAAGGTTTTAAGATCAACACGCGTATCAAAGTGAGCCGTCCACGCATGTCCCAGATAGGGTCGCCAGTCGACGAAGAGTTCCTTATTGGGTTCCTTGACCAGACTCTTGACCACGTGCTGACCGTTGTCCAGCGCACTGCGGTATTCATCTACTTTCTGCTGCACGCGCGCGGCGTCAAGGACGCCATTATTGACCAGCGCATCGGCATAGATTTCACGAGTGGTTGGCTGTTTGGCGATCTGCTGATACATCAATGGCTGTGTGCCACTGGGCTCATCGGCCTCATTGTGTCCGCGTCGACGGTAGCAAACCAGGTCAATGACCACGTCACGCTTGAACTGCATGCGGTAGTCAACCGCCAGCTGCGTAACAAACAACACTGCTTCCGGATCATCGCCATTGACGTGGAAAATCGGCGCCTGAATCATCTTCGCGACATCGGTAAAGTATTCAGTGGAGCGTGCATCTTCGGCACGACTGGTAGTAAAGCCCACCTGATTGTTGATCACGATATGGATAGTGCCGCCAGTCTTGTAGCCACGGGTCTGTGACATCTGGAAGGTTTCCATGACCACGCCTTGACCCGCGAAGGCAGCATCCCCGTGAATGGAAATCGGTAAAACCTTAGCGCCAATGGCGTCCGCACGGCGATCCTGACGAGCGCGTACCGAGCCTTCCACCACAGGAGAAACAATCTCCAGGTGAGAGGGGTTAAACGCGAGTGCCAAGTGGACTTCACCGCCCGACGTCATCACATTGGATGAGAATCCCTGGTGATACTTCACATCGCCCGAGTTGAGCCCGGCGGTTTTCTTGCCTTCGAACTCATCAAACAGCTCGCGTGGATTTTTACCGAACGTGTTAACCAGTACATTCAGTCGTCCGCGATGGGCCATGCCGATCACAATTTCTTTGACGCCGTATGAACCGCTGCGCTGAATGACCTCATCCAGCAGGGGGATCAGGCTTTCTCCGCCTTCAAGACCAAAGCGCTTGGTGCCCGGATACTTGGTGCCAAGGTATTTCTCCAGACCCTCGGCCGCCGTCAGACGCTCCAGCAGGTGGCTCTGTGCTTCTGCTGAAATAACCGGGCGACCATGAACCATCTCCAGGCGCTGCTGGAACCATTTGCGCTGTTCAGAATCGACAATGTGGGTGAATTCCGCACCTATGGTGCGGCAATATGTCTGCTTGAGCGCCTGCTCAATTTCACGCAAAGTCGCTTCATTCTTGCCGATATACAGCTCGCCGGTGTGGAAGCGGCTATCCAGATCAGCGTCGGTCAGTCCATAATTATGGATCGAGAGATCAGATGGGGGAAGACGTTTCCAGAGCCCCAGAGGATCCAGCTGCGCGGCCTGATGTCCGCGCATGCGATAGGCCTGGATCAGGCGTAATACTTCAACCTGTTTGCGTTGCTGCTCATTACTGACGCCACCGGCGACAGGAGCCACCCGACGATTGACCTTGGCCAGCTGAACGAACTGGTCGCGTATCGTTGAATGGGAAACGTCACTGGCAGTTGTGCCACTGGCAGGTAATTTCTGGAAATAGCTGCGCCACTCTTCCGGCACCGCATTTGGATCGTGCAGATAGAGCTCGTATAGCTCTTCCACGTAGGCAGCGTTCCCACCGGATAGATGTGCGCTGTTCCACATGCGCTGCATTACGCTTTCTTGCATGCTAGGTCACCCTCATAAAGGGGAACACTACCGGCGTGAGTCCGATTCAGCTTATACAGTCCAATGCAGCGACTTGATAAGCCACTACGGGTCCCGCAGATAGTCCGGGCACCAGCCCGGATCCCCTGCTGGTCGTCTAATTCAATTGGAGACGCGACTTTGTGGGTTGCGACTCATGTCAGTAACACGCCACCGACTTGTTAACAGTGGCGCGGTTGGATCGAGCGATGATGTATCAGGTACCACTTTGCAGCAGCATATTGCGCACATGGCCAATAGCTTTGGTCGGGTTCAAACCTTTCGGGCATACATTCACGCAGTTCATGATGCCCCGGCAGCGAAACACGCTGAACGGATCATCCAGCGCTGCCAGACGCTCTGCTGTCTTGGTATCACGACTGTCAGCCAGGAATCGATAGGCTTGCAACGGTGCCGCCGGACCGAGGAACTTGTCCGGATTCCACCAGAATGACGGACAGGACGTCGAGCAGCAGGCGCACAGGATGCACTCATACAAGCCGTCGATTTTCTCGCGCTGCTCGGGAGACTGCAGACGTTCGATAGCCGGTGCCGGAGTATCGTTTTGCAGGTAAGGCTGCACTTTCTCGTATTGCTTGTAGAAAATGCTCATGTCTACAACCAGATCACGAATGATCGGCAATCCCGGCAACGGGCGAACAACCAGCTTGTTGTTCACAACCGTTGCTGAAAGCGGAGTGACACAGGCAAGGCCGTTTTTGCCATTGATATTCATGCCGTCCGAACCACACACGCCTTCACGGCAGGAACGACGATAAGAGAAGGTCACATCCTGCTCTTTGATCAATGCCAGAACATCGAGAACCATGATGTCCTTGCCGTCGGTGTCTACCTGAAAATCCTGCATGAACGGAGCAGCATCCTGCTCCGGGTTATAGCGATAAACACTGACTTGCAGCATATTGGCTTGTGACATTGCTATCACCCTCAATAAGTACGTACTTTCGGTTCAAAAGCAGGAACGGTCTTCGGTGCGAAATTCACTGCGCGCTTGGACACGCGCTTCTCGCCCGGGAAGTACAGCGAGTGACACAGCCAGTTCGCATCATCACGCTCTTCGAAGTCTTCGCGGGCATGGGCACCACGCGACTCCTTGCGGATCTCTGCGGCAATCGCCGTCGCTTCCGCCACTTCCAGCAGATTCTGCAATTCCAGCGCTTCGATGCGCGCGGTGTTGAACGCCTGACTCTTGTCGGCAATCTTCACACCGGCAATCCGCTCACGCAGGTCAGCAAGCTGGGCAATACCCTTCTGCATGTATTCGCCTGAGCGGAAAACACCAAAGTAGTTCTGCATGCAGCTCTGCAATTCCTTGCGCAGCGGAGCAACGTCTTCACCGGAAGCGCGCTCGTTTACACCATTCAGGCGCTTGAGTGATTGCTCGAGATCCGTCTCGCTGGCACCGCGGTGGTCGATACCTTCCTTGAGCGCCTTCTCCAGATGGAGCCCGGCCGCACGACCGAACACCACCAGGTCGAGCAACGAGTTGCCGCCAAGCCGGTTGGCGCCATGCACCGACACGCAGGCAACTTCACCCACAGCAAAAAGACCTTCGATGATCTTGTCGTTGCCGTTGGCGTCCTGAGTAATAGCCTGACCATGAATATTGGTCGGAACACCGCCCATCATGTAATGGCAGGTCGGAATGACCGGGACCGGATTTTTCGTCGGGTCAACATGGGCAAAGGTCTTGGACAATTCGCAGATACCCGGCAGACGGCTATGCAGCACTTCTTCACCCAGGTGATCCAGTTTGAGCAGTACGTGATCCTTGTTCGGACCACAACCGTTGCCGGCAATCACTTCCTTGACCATCGAGCGAGCAACAACGTCACGACCGGCGAGATCCTTGGCGTTGGGTGCATAGCGCTCCATGAAGCGTTCGCCATGGGCATTAATCAGGTAACCACCTTCGCCACGGCACCCTTCGGTAACCAGAACGCCAGCACCGGCAATGCCTGTCGGGTGGAACTGCCACATCTCGATATCCTGCACCGGCACACCGGCACGCAGCGCCATACCGACACCGTCGCCGGTATTGATCAGGGCATTGGTGGTCGACGCATAGATCCGACCTGCACCGCCAGTGGCGAGCACAACGGCCTTGGAGCGGATGTAAACGGTTTCACCGGTTTCGATGCAAATGGCAATCACGCCGACAATGGCGCCATCCTGATTCTTCACCAGATCAACAGCGAACCACTCATTGAGGAAAGAGGTGCCGGCCTTGAGGTTGGCCTGATACAAGGTATGCAGCAAGGCATGACCGGTACGATCTGCCGCAGCACAGGTACGTGCCGCCTGGGTAGCATTATCCGGCCCCTTGGACTGACCACCGAAAGGACGCTGGTAGATACGCCCTTGCTCGGTGCGTGAAAACGGCAGCCCCATGTGCTCCAGTTCGAATACAGCCTCGGGACCCACCGAGCACATGTACTCAATGGCGTCCTGATCGCCGATGTAGTCAGACCCTTTAACGGTGTCATACATGTGCCAGCGCCAATCGTCATTCGGATCAGCCGAAGCGATTGCGCAGGTAATTCCGCCCTGGGCAGAAACGGTATGCGAACGGGTTGGGAAAACCTTGGTGACTACAGCAGTCTTGTGACCGCCCTGAGCCAACTGCAGCGCGGCGCGCATGCCGGCACCACCACCACCGATGATGATGGCGTCATAGGAAAGAGTAGGAATGTTAGCCATTAATCAGATACCCCAGAGAATCTGTACGCCCCAAACGAAGAGCACGAACATCAACATGCCGCAGAACGCCTGCACCAGGAACCGCACAACAGTGGCCCACTTGCCCAAGGCCATGGGTGTCAGGTAATCCGTAGTGATTGTCCACATGCCCACCCAGGCATGCACGCTGCCGGACAACAGGGCTAGCAGAGTGAAGATACGCATCCAATTCTGGGTAAACAGGCTCTTCCAGTCATCAAAGGCAAGCCCTGGATTTGACACCAGAAAGCCCAGCAGAAAGAGAAAATAAGCAGCCAGAACAACGGCAGATACCCGCTGGGCCATCCAGTCATACAGACCGGAACGCGAAAAGTTAGTTACGTTGGTTACCATATCCAGACACCTGCCAGCAGAATCAGAACCAGAGAGACAGCCAGGACAACCTTGGAGCCAAGTTTGCCACCTTCAAGGGTCTCACCAACGCCCATATCCATAACCAGGTGGCGGATACCGGCGACCAGGTGATACAGCAGGGCAGACAACAGACCCCAGACAACCAGCTTCGCCAGAGGATGGGCCATACAAGCCTTAACCTGATCAAAGCCTTCAGCCGAAGACAGCGAAACGTCCAAACCATAAAGAAGTATGGCAATCCCGAAAAACAGGATCACACCGGAAATCCTGTGCAGGATCGAGGTGTAGGCAGTAATGGGGAGTTTTATAGTCCGAAGATCTAAATTGACAGGTCGTTGGCTATTCATGGCTTCTTGATCACACTTAGAGCCCCAGAGAGCAGAGCAAGTTGTCGGGAAGTGCACTACAGGGACGCATAACCCGGGAGTGTCGAGCATCAGCACACGGGGCTTGGCCCCTGCTGAAGTCGGATGCGGAGTATAGGACAGCCAAAGCCCTCATTACAATGCAAACGGCACCCTCCAACTGGCGTATTGCGCTTCGCAAAAAAAGCGCGTAAATGGCGTACTAGAGCAGTAAAAGTCCGCATGACTGACAGTCATCAGCAACCGCTTTGGTCAAATTGACTTTCAACTTTTTGACTCTATAGTGTCCCGGCCCCGCGTCGGGGCAGACAGATGATTTCAAGCAATTAGGGAGGCCACAATGGCTGACAATAAAGCGCAGTTGATCATCGAGGGCTCTGCCCCGGTCGATCTGCCTATTTTGAACGGCACGGTTGGTCCGGACGTGATCGATGTTCGCGGCCTTACAGCCTCTGGCCGCTTCACTTTTGACCCCGGCTTCATGTCAACGGCTTCCTGCGAGTCGAAGATCACCTACATCGACGGCGACCAAGGCATCCTTTTGCACCGCGGTTACCCGATTGAGCAACTGGCCCAGCACTCTGACTACCTTGAAACCTGCTTCCTTCTGCTCAATGGCGAATTGCCAACTGCTGCAGAGAAGGAAAAGTTCGTCAGCACCATCAAGAACCACACCATGGTGCACGAGCAACTCAAGACCTTTTTCAACGGTTTCCGTCGTGATGCCCACCCGATGGCCGTCATGTGCGGCGTGGTAGGCGCATTGTCTGCCTTTTATCACGACTCACTGGACATCAATAACCCGCAACACCGTGAGATTTCGGCCATGCGCCTGATTGCCAAGATGCCGACTCTGGCAGCCATGGCATACAAATACTCCATGGGCCAGCCCATGATGTATCCGCGCAACGACCTGTCCTACGCTGAAAACTTCCTGCACATGATGTTCAACACCCCCTGTGAGATCAAGCCGATCAGCCCGGTACTGGCCAGGGCGATGGACAAGATTTTTATCCTGCATGCGGATCATGAGCAGAATGCTTCGACCTCCACCGTTCGCCTGGCAGGCTCCTCCGGTGCCAACCCGTTTGCCTGTATTGCATCGGGTATTGCCGCACTCTGGGGCCCGGCTCACGGCGGCGCCAACGAGGCTGTGCTGAGCATGCTGGACGAAATTGGTGACGTATCGAACATCGAAAAATATATCGCCAAGGCCAAAGACAAGAATGACCCATTCAAGCTGATGGGCTTCGGTCACCGGGTTTACAAGAACTTCGACCCGCGCGCCACGGTCATGAAAAAGACCTGCGACGAAGTGCTGGCAGAGCTGGGCATCAATGATCCGAAGCTCGAACTGGCTATGCGCCTGGATGAAATCGCGCGCAGCGACCCCTACTTCGTGGAGCGTAACCTGTACCCGAACGTGGACTTCTACTCCGGCATCATCCTCAAGGCCATCGGCATTCCAACCAGCATGTTTACCGTGATTTTTGCGGTATCGCGCACCGTTGGCTGGATTTCGCACTGGAAGGAAATGCTCTCCAGCCCCTACAAAATAGGCCGCCCCCGCCAGCTGTATACCGGGTATGACCGACGCGATTACGCGCCACTGAAAGATCGCAAGTAAACATGCTGTTATGACCAAAGGCTGCCTCGGCAGCCTTTAGTTTTTCTGCACGGTCAGATCCTCCAGCCAACCAATCAATTGCATAGCCTGCTCGCGGGTTTCACCGCAGACATGGGGATCTGCATTGAATTTTCCGCACACTGCCGGACGCTCCGGACTACCGAAAATCCTGCACCGATAGTCGTCGGACAACTGCACGCAGCGCTCGCCCGCAGCCTTGCCATCCGGCATGCCGGGGATCGAAGACGTTATGGACGGTGCTATGCAGCAAGCACCACAACCCGCACGACATTGCATATGAGCTGAACCCTGAGAATATTTCCGGCCGAGTTTAAGCGCTGCGGCTGACCTGCGCAGCACAACTCACTCGGCAAAATCCTTAATCACCTCACGCAACTGCCCGCCTACCAGAGAGTCAGCCTGATAGAAAACCGCCGGCTCTCCGAGTGGCGCATTCACCGAAACGGAGTCGCCCTGACCCATGTCATATACCTTGCCTGACCAGAGATGCGTCCAGCGCCCGGTCGGCAATTGCACATCCAGCTGAGTAATACCCGGTTCCAGTACAGGCGCAACCAGCACTTGCTCACCGAGCAGGAAACTGCGCGGCAACTCGCGGATATTCGCCAGATCATCCGGGTAATGCATCCACAACGGCCTGACCAGCGGCAATCCCTTATGACTGGCCTGAGCCATCAACTCGGCGCGATACGGCGCCAATGCGGCAAAGATCCTGGCAAAACGGGCAAAATGCCGGGTCGCTGCGACTGAACTGTACACCTGCTGATTGTCGTCAGGCCGGTTGCCCTCGTGGCTGCGGTAGAGACTGGTGAAGGCAGAGAACTCCATCCAGCGCAGCAGCAACTCCTCGCTGCGGAAATAGTTTTTCAGCGGATTGGCGATCGTGGTGTAGCCGCCAATATCGCTGTGGTTGAGGCTGAACCCCGAGAGCCCACCCGAGAGCAGTCCGAGCAAGGCGCTGTGCAAACCATCCTGGGCATCCCAGCTGACCAGCTGATCGCCCAGCCACATGCTGGTAGTCAGGCCGGGGCTGCGACTGAAGCCGGCACGGGTGAAGAAAAACAGCTCGCCCTGCCCGCCCACCTCATCAATCACTTCACGATTGAGCGCGGCCCACTGCTCAGGAAAGCGGTTATGCGCCAAGGCAGCCGGTTCGCCATTGGCCAGCTGGCTGTCAAACGGCAAGGCCTCACTGAAGTCCGCCATCCAGCCGGAAAATCCGGCGGCCAGCATTTCATCCTTGAGCACCTGCTTGAGCCAGGCACGCGCTGGTGGATGGGTGATGTCCACCAGGCCGGCGCTGAAACTGGTATTGAGTAAATCCAGCGGCTGCTGATGCCGATCAACCACCAGATAGCCCTTGCTCAAAGCCTCCTGATACAGATTGCGTGACGCGCCGGCTTTTCTGCTGACATCCACCAGAAACGGATTCACGTAGGCCAGCGTGCGAATATTGCGTTCGGCAAGCTGCTGATTAAAGGCTTTCCAGTCCGGGTAATGCGCGGTGTCGAGCGTCCAGTTCCACCACAGTTGCTTGCCAAACGATGTGGTTCTTTGACCGACCCAGTCCTGCAGCCACACGCCGGCCAACGGCACCTGTCCGGCATCCAGCTGCGCCAGTGCTTCCTTGACCTTCGCGGTTCCGCCCTGCACTCCAACAATGGCGCCTTGTTGCGTCCAGGCTGGCAGTGGCGGCATGCGACCGACCACCGAGGTGTGCGCCTCGATCAGGCTGGCCGGCGTGTCGCCCTGATAGATATGACCAAGCAGCGAGCCCTCATGGACTTCCAGTTGAACGCGCAGCGAATCACGCATGTCTACTACCTGATAGGCACTGGAGTCACTGAAAAAGCTGCGCAGTTTGGAGGTGAGATAAAACGGCACCGGTGCATAGCTGCTCCACCACTTGCCACCGGCGCGGGCACTGATATCGGCACCCAGCGTGATCGGCTGCAGACCGCGCCCAATGCCCTGCTCCATCACCAGAATGGGCAAACGCTCACCTGCCAGATCAAAGCGACTGAATTGCTCGCCAAAACCGAAAAAATGCTCGTCTTCATCGCGGCTCCAGCTCAGATAGAGCCTGTTCAGCTCTGGATCATCCAGTGCCAGCTCAAAGCGGACGCCGCGGGTTCCGTCCGCCTGAAAGATCAAGGCATAACCCACGCTACGCCCGTATCCACAGCTCAAGCGTCCACGCAGCGCGACCTTGTCTGCGTTGACTTCGATGCGCTCCAGACGCTGCTGAGTGCATAGCAATTTGCGCTGCTCATCAACGAAGAAAGCCCCACGGTGCTCTTCCACATCAGCAGCTCCGATGCCGGCAGCCAGAAAACCACCGGTTGTCGACCAAAGACTTTTGTCCGGATTGGCAGAAGCGACAAGCTCAAATGTCTGACCACTCCAGTGCAACGCATAAGCACCGAAGACAAATTGCGCGGGCTTCTGCAGGGGCTCAGAGACCTGCAACTCAGCCCACACCGGGCGCTGCTTCCAGGCCTCACGGGCGAACTGGAGGCTCGTCGCCAGCGCCATCAATCCCAGTCCGAACAGAACAACTTTCTGCCAACGCTTCATCATGGATCCTTTTGTGGTTATCTATACGGCGTCAGAATCAAGCCTGCTCAGGCACAACTATTGGGAGTCCTACGCATGCCGGTCTGGTTGCAAACTGCTGTACTGCTGTCTCTGTCCAACATTTTCATGACCTTTGCCTGGTATGGGCATCTGAAAACACTGAACAGCAAACCCTGGATCATTGCCGCCCTGATCAGCTGGGGCATCGCACTGTTCGAATACCTGCTGATGGTGCCCGCCAACCGGATTGGCTACACCGAACTGTCTATCAGCCAGCTGAAGATCATGCAGGAAGTCATCACCCTCAGCGTGTTCGTGCCCTTCGCCGTGCTGTACATGCAGCAACCGCTGAAACTCGATTACCTGTGGGCAGGACTCTGCCTGCTGGGTGCGGTGTATTTTATCTTTCGCACCTGACTTCCACAGGTTCGGGTAACGCCAGATCAACTGGCCAATGGCGTCAGGTTCAGTTTGCCGGTTTGAGGCGGGCAATCAGACTGGAAGTGTCCCAACGATTGCCACCCATGGCCTGCACATCGGCATAGAACTGATCCACCAGGGCCGTCACCGGCAACTGCGCGCCGTTGCGACGTGCCTCATCCAGCACAATCGACAAATCCTTGCGCATCCAGTCAACCGCAAAACCGAAGTCGAACTGGCCGGCCAGCATGCTCTGGTGGCGATTTTCCAGCTGCCAGGACTGCGCTGCCCCCTTGCTGATCACCTCCATGGCGGCGTGCCCGTCCAGCCCCGCACACTGGGCAAAATGCAGGGCTTCGGAGAGCCCTTGCACCAGCCCGCCTATGCAGATCTGGTTGACCATCTTGGTCAGCTGACCGCTGCCCACCGGCCCCATCAGTTTCATCATCCTGGCGTAACTGTCGATGACCGGAGCGACACGCTGATAAAAAGCCTGTTCACCCCCCAGCATGATGCTCAACATGCCGTTTTCAGCACCCGCCTGACCACCGGAAACCGGCGCATCAAGGAAGCCGATCTCACGTTCAGCGGCGATCATCGCCATTTCCCGCGCCACGTTAGCCGATGCGGTGGTGTGATCCACCAGAAGCGTGCCCGGCGCCATACCGGCAAAAGCGCCATCCGGCCCGAGCAGCACGGCACGCAGATCGTCATCATTGCCGACGCAGGTCATCACAAACTCGGCGCCCCGGGCGGCTTCACGCGGGGTTCCGGCAGACTCGCCGGCGAAGGTTGCGCACCATGACTCGGCTTTCGCCGGAGTGCGGTTGTAGACACACACCTGATGCCCTTCAGAGGCCAGATGACCGGCCATGGGAAAGCCCATGACCCCCAGTCCGATAAACGCTACTTTCGCCATACATCACCCCGAGACAAAGAATTCTGGCGAGCCTAGCACGCAGCCCCACCAAAGGCAGCTCAGGTAATGCAAGGTGCTGGCGTGACGCCGCTGGGCCGCTTGGGCATAATGCTCGACCCTTTTCTCCACCCTTCCCAGAGGAACATCGCATGTTCAAAGTCAACGAGTACTTCGACGGCACCGTCAAATCCATCGCCTTCGACATGAGCGAAGGCCCGGCAACCATCGGTGTGATGGCCGCCGGCGATTACGAATTCGGTACCGCGCAACTGGAAGTCATGCACGTCATCGCCGGCGCCCTCAGCGTCAAGCTGCCTGGCAGCGACACCTGGGAAACCTTTGCCAGTGGCAGCCAGTTCACCGTTCCAGCCAACAGCAAATTCCAGCTGAAGGTCGCGCAGGACACCGCCTATCTCTGCGAATACCGCTGAGTCTGACGGCCTTTGCGCAAGCACTGACCGGCTTCTTTATGCCGACTGCGTCGTGCAGCGGACTGTGGGGTGGACATCTCGCAAAGCGAATGTCCACCAGCCCAACACCGGCGGAACGTTCAAACTTCAGCGGGCCCGATCAGTAATCAGGCAGAAGCAGTTTCATCGGAATGATTGAACTGCAACTCCGCCAGCCGTGCATACAACGCATTGTTATTCACCAGTTGCTGATGCGTACCCAACGCCACCAGCTGGCCGTGATCAATCACCGCAATCCGATCAGCGTCTTTCACCGTGGCCAGGCGGTGCGCGATAACCAGTGTGGTGCGTCCCGCCATCAAGCCGGGCAAGGCCTGTTGTATCAGGTGCTCACTTTCGGCATCCAGCGCACTGGTGGCCTCATCGAGCAGCAGGATCGGCGCATCCACCAACAGCGCCCGGGCAATTGCCAGTCGCTGACGCTGGCCCCCTGACAAACCCAGACCGGCGTCACCCAGCCGCGTCTGATAACCCTGTGGCAGCTTCATGATGAAATCATGGGCATAGGCGGCTTTGGCGGCGGCCTCGACTTCAGCTTGTGAGGCTTCCGGCCGGCCGTAGCGGATGTTCTCCTCCACGCTGCCGAAAAACAGTGCCGGATTCTGCGATACCAAGGCAAAACAGCGGCGCAAATCCGCCGGATCAAGCTCAAGAATGGGCACGCCCTCGATTCGGATCTCGCCTTGCTGCGGATCAAAGAATCGCAGCAGCAGATCGAACAGGGTCGATTTTCCCGCGCCGGAAGGGCCAACCAATGCCAGCGTCTCACCGGCCGAGACCGTCAGATTGATCCCGTCCAGGGCAAAGTGTTGCGGGCGTGACGGGTAGGCGAAGCGCAAATCCTTAAACTCCACGCGACCACTGACGCGTTGCGGCAAACGCTGCCCACCGGCAAGCGGCGCTTTGATCGCGTTAGTGGTCTGCAGCAGCTCGGCAATCCGTTCGGCGGCTCCGGCCGCGCTTTGCAGCTCGCCGATCACCTCACTGATGGTGCCGAAGGAGGAACCGACGATCAGGCTGTAGAACACGAACGCTGCCAGATCACCAGGGGAAATGCGTCCGGCGATGACATCCATCCCACCAACCCAGAGCATTACCCCTACCGCGCCAAGCACCAGCAGGATCACCACACTGATCAGGGCGGCACGCTGTTTGATGCGTTGCCGCGCGGTGTTGAAGGCAGCCTCGGCGGTTTCGGCAAAGCGCAGCTTGTCCTGCGGCTGGTGGTTGTAGGCCTGAACGGTCTTGATCTGGCCGAGGGTTTCCCCCACGTAGCTGCCGACATCCGCCACGCGGTCCTGACTCTGCCGTGACAAGGCGCGGACCCGGCGCCCGAACAACAGAATCGGCAGCACCACCAGCGGCAAGGCAGTAATCACGATGGCCGTCAGTTTGATATTGGTGATGAACAGGAAAATGATCCCGCCAATCAGCATGATGCAGCTGCGCAGCGCCATCGACAGCGATGAACCGATCACCGACTGCAGCAAGGTGGTGTCGGCCGTCAGTCGCGACTGGATCTCGGAGCTACGGTTGCTTTCGTAAAAGCCCGGGTGCAATTCAACCAGATGGTTGAACACCTTCTTGCGAATATCCGCCACACAGCGTTCACCCAACCAGGAAACCAGATAGAAGCGAATGTAAGTGCCCACCGCCATGGCCAGCACCAGCAGGAAAAACAGTGCAATCGATTGATTCAAAGCAGCAGTCGATTCGGTGGCCAGGCCCTGATCGACCAGCAGGCGAATGCCCTGCCCCATGGACAGGGTGATGATGGCGGTAAACAACAAGGCCGCCAGCGCGCCGAGCACCTTCCAGCGGTAAGGTGCAATAAAGCGCCCGGCAAGTTGCAGGGCGTGACGATGGCGTGTCGAGAGCAAAGTGGCCAAGGTTATAAATCTCCGGTGCGGTAACCCAGCGGATAGAGTAATTCTTCTTTGTAGCCGGCCCAGACCCGCACGACGTCGGGAAAACTGTCGTCTAGTTGCGGGTCACCGCTATCGACCAGCAGAGGACGTCCGCCCAGGGTTTGCAGCTTGCGCTTGGTGGCGACCACCCGCAGCCGGTCAAGGCCGATGCGACGCAGCACCCGCGGGCTGATCTGCTGGTTGCCACGACCGAGAATATGCCCCTGCCCGCCGATCGCCGTCACCAGCAGGTAAGCCGGATGCCCGTCGACCAGCTCGAACAATTGCGCTTCGCTGACATCCCGCGCCAGCACCTGGCCGTTCTCGATCACGTCGACCCCCAGCAAGGTCGTGTCCAGCGCAAGATTTCTAGCCAGGCCGTGCAAGGTGGAGCCGGGACCGAGGACATAGCGCACACCCTCCTCCCAGCTGTCGTTCAGCCAGTCGGCCAGATCGCTGAGCACCAGCTCTTCGGACTCCATACCGGCCTGTTTCACATGCTGCATGTAGTGGCCCGGCTCCGGCACGGTCAGCTCGCCATACCAGCGCGCCGCCACCCGCCCGTCACGCAGGGCGCTCTCATCCAGATCACGCACCTCGCCCGAGGTCAGCCGCACCAGTCCGCCCTCCACCAACTGCCGTGCCAACTCGCCGGCCGCCCGTGGACTGATGGCATATACGCCCGAATGAATCTTCACCCCGGCGG
>JACCEA010237728.1_pt1 | contig 21467 bp, 16 predicted proteins | sample 7449851 | NCBI WGS metagenome assembly JACCEA01 (sample SAMN15323453, study PRJNA562643) | freshwater metagenome | isolation source: river surface water | place: USA:Blue River Watershed | collected 2017-08-18 | reverse complement strand
GGTGCCAGCATTACTAGCGCGTATGCGCCAGCTTGGTATCAGCAAAAAAGAATTGATCGCTGCCCTGCAAGCGGTTCAAGGAGAATAATATGAACGAATTAATTCGCGCGCGCGCTGTATCAAAACGATACGGAAAAAAAATTGCGTTGGACAATATTGATCTAACCATAGCGCCAGGAAAGATTGTCGGTTTGATTGGCCCGAATGGCGCAGGTAAAACCAGTTTGCTGAAAGGGATTTTGGGTTTGGCCCCCGTTGAAGGGGAGTTGAGTGTGTTGGGTATGAACCCGCAGCATGAACGGGTGAAATTATTAGAGCAGGTCTCGTTTATTGCCGACACCGCGACCTTGCCGCGCTGGATGCGCGTGAAAGAATTGATTGATTATACCGAAGCGGTGCATCCTCGTTTTAGTCGAGCCAGCTGCATGAAGTTCCTGGCTGATACCAATCTTCAATTAAAAGACAAAGTAGAACAGTTATCCAAGGGGATGGTGACGCAATTGCACCTTGCGTTGATTATGGCGATCGATAGCCAATTATTGGTGTTGGATGAGCCGACCTTGGGTCTGGATATTATCTATCGAAAGCAATTCTACGAAAGCCTGCTCAATGACTATTACGATGCGCAAAAGACCATTCTGATTACTACGCATCAGGTAGAGGAAATTGAAAGTATTCTCACCGACCTTGTTTTTATCAGTGGGGGAAAAATTTTACTAAATGCGAGTATGGAAACTGTTGCTGACACCTATGTAGAGCTACAGGTGGATGCACCTTTAAAGGCGCAGGCGTTAGCGCACAACCCCATTCATGTACGCAACCTGCTTGGAGGTTACGGCATGCTCTATGAAAATTGCCAAGAGCGCGATGCGCTCGCTGCCCTGGGGCGGTTGGCTGTACCCAGCTTAAGTGATTTGTTTGTGGCCAAAGTTAAACCTCAAATTAACATGGAGGGAGTTGTGTAATGAATGCAAAAAAAATGCTGGCACAGTTGAAACGCGAGCTGTGGGAAAACCAGATTGGATTTATATGGGCTCCGCTAGTGCTTAGTGGGTTGCTGTTTGTGGTAGCAATGTGGGTTGTGCTTGAAAACATTACCATTCACGGAGAGAACAATATTCCAGTTAGCGCAAGCTCACCTGGTGCTATGGTCTTAATGACACTGATTTATCAGGTGGCATCGAGCGCTGTCTACTTGATCTCGTTTGCAATTGTTATCGCGGTTTACGCGCATTCCAGTTTGTTTGCAGATCGAAAAAGTCGGGAAATTCTTTTCTGGCGATCCATGCCCGTTAGCGAAACTGTCAATGTGCTCACCAAGCTGGCGATGATATTGATCTTGATGCCTTTCATTGTATTTCTTGGGGCGTTAATAGGTGGTTTGTTGTTTGCGTTGTTTCTAGCTGTATTGAATCCAGCGCTTCATGAATTCGGGGCTGCATTGCGGGAGCTTTACGTTAGCGTTGAGCTTTTAATGAGTAGCTTTATTGTGGTTATGCTGCTGCTACCGCTTATTGCCTGGAGCCTGTTTTGCTCTGCATTTGCGCGTCGCTCCCCGGTAACGATCAGTTTGGCTGTTCCCTTGGGGTTGTGGATTGTGGACTCTATAGCGCAAAGATACTTGGAGATTAATTTGCTATTTAAGGATGCGCTTCGAGCCTACGCTCAGCTTACTAGTACCACAGCAAAAAAAATGATGGCCGACTCCCAAACGTCGCTTTTCGATATTGATTTGCTTTCGCGTGCGGATATTCCTGTGGTAAGCGTCGCATTACTCTTTTCCGCAGTCATGATTGGGGTGACCATTTGGTTGCGCAATAATCGTTATGAAATTTAATGGAATTCTGATGAATCAACAAGGAACTGCAAAAATGAAATCGAGTATTCTGGTTGTTTTAGTGACTATGTTCTTGTGGTCGCTGGGTTCGGCGGCCGAACAGGAAATTATCCTGCCTTCAATGGTTAGTATCCCGGCAGGGACATTCACAATGGGTAGCGATACTGGTGAAGGCTTCAAAGTGTTTCATTCACCTGCACATGAGGTAAGGGTAAAAACTTTTCAGCTTTCCCGCTATGAGGTGACAGTAAAGGAGTTTCGAAAGTTTGTTGAAGCTACCAATCATAAAACCAGGACCCAGTGCTGGAAAAGAAAAGCGGGTACTAGTGAAATTGAAATGGTTGATGGGCAATGGAATTCACCCGCCTATGCGCCCACCGAGAATCACCCGGTAATGTGTGTTGGGCGGGATGATGCCAAGGCTTATGCCGCATGGCTCTCCAAGAAAACCGGCAACCAGTATCGCCTGCCCAGTGAAGCTGAGTGGGAGTATGCCGCGCGCGCCGGTTCAAAGGAGAATTACTTTTTTGGTAATAATGAGCAACAGCTGTGTGAATTTGCCAATGTGCTAGATGAATCTGGATCGGCAGCTTTCAAGCGCGATTTGGGTGTCGATTGGCCAGGTGTGAAATGCAACGATAAGGCTGAATATACATCGGCAGTTGGTATGTACAAACCCAACGCATTTGGTTTGTACGACATGATTGGTAATGTCGGTGAATTGGTGGAGGACTGCCAGCATTTTTATTACACCGGTGCGCCTAAGGATGGCTCCGCTTGGGTAACTGGCTGTGAAGACAATGTGTATTTCTTTGGCTTACTTCGTTCTACACCAATGTTTATTCATCGCGGTGGCAATTACGGTTTGGGTGGTTCAGGTAGCCATATATTCTTACGTGGGCATACTGGCGGCGATAATGCGAGTAGCCTGGGTGAGGGATTTCGGTTGGCGATGGATGTGGATTCCACACCCTCCCAAACTAATGTACAGCACACTGAAAATACGCGCGGCCTTTTGACTGAATACTCCCCGACACAGAAAAAACCTGAAAATTAATTAAGATTTTTTTAAATAGCATTCAAATTAAGGAGAAATTTATGAGTGAGTTAGTGTTGGATCAAAAGGTACATGTTGTTTCCTCGGGCGATAGGCCATTACAACTCGCCGCAAATTTCTGGTTTATTACGGCAGTTTTCGGGCAGTGGCTATTCGCCAGCTATTTGATGTTATTTTATGGCGGTACTGCTGCGCGCGGTGAATTGCATTTATGGAAGGAAAAGCTAACTCACGGTTATGTGCCTGGTGATTCTGTTGGCAATACGGCGGTTGCAGCGCATTTGCTATTGGCGGTAATTATTATGCTGCTCGGGTCGCTGCAATTAATTCCACAAATTCGCACGCGCTTGCCAGTTTTCCATCGCTGGAGTGGGCGTCTGTATTTGTTGGCGGTAGTAGCCACCAGTATTGCCGGTCTTTATATGTTATTTGTGCATGGCACTGTGGGTGGGTTGGTGTTGCAGGTTGCACAAAGTCTGGATGCTTTGCTGATTTTGGTATTTGCAGGCATTGCGTTGCGCGCGGCCATGCAGCGCGATTTTAACGCTCACCGCCGTTGGGCATTGCGCTTGTTTATGGTGGTCAGTGCAGTCTGGTTTTTCCGGGTGGGGTTAATGCTGTGGTTGGTAATTCATCAGGCTCCAGTGGGTTTTGATCCCAATACGTTTACCGGACCGTTTGTTACCTTTATCGCGTTTGCGCAATATGTCATTCCGCTATTGGTGCTTGAATGTTATTTTCGTGCACAGGATTCCGCCAGTGCCCGCGCCAAAATTGCGCTGAGTGCGGTGCTGGTGATCTTAACGCTGGCAATGGCCATGGGAATATTTGGTGCGTGGATGGGGCTGTGGCTGCCCAATCTTAAATAATTCAAATAGGAATTCAGATGGTTAGGTTGGGCCTGTTGTGCACGCTTGCAAGAATGTTGCTGGGGGCGGGCTTGCTTATCACGCCAGTGTTGGCATTGGCGGATGGGTTGTCTGATTTGCGCACCGCCCTCAAGCAATTGCAAAGCGGTGATCCTGTTGCGCTTGATGTGGAGTTCAAGTTATTTGGTCGCAGTGGTGAAAACCATGAGTTGGTGGATCGCGAAGGGCTGCTGAGGCTGCGTTTGGAAGATGGTGAACAGGGCATGAGGGTAGTGTACGCGCCCGACATTATCGCGCTTTTGCACAGAGAAGAGTTGGCTAAAGTCGCCGACGAAAATGTTAAAAATTCAGCACTCAATGCGGTAGGGCAATTTGATTACTGGGAATGGCGCGAGGTGATCTACCCGGCGGCGCAATTGGAATTGGCAATTGCCAGTTATCGTTTTGTTGATGAAAAGAGCGATGTGTTTGAAGGCAAACCAGCCAGATTGCTGACATTTAGCTTGCCACAAGAAAAAATTGATAAAAGTTTTCGCAAATACGTTAAAAAATATAATCATAAATTTAAACTCTGGGTTAATGATAAGGGTGTTCCTCTGGCGAGTCAGTTAACTGAAAAGGGCTCTGGCCGCATCTTCCTGGTGGTTGGTTTTACGTTCAAAAATACCGTCGCTATGCGTTACCAGCAGCAAGGCAATCGCTTGATTAGCGTTCACCGTGAAGTGCAGGATGCAAGCTCGGGCGCCACCATGCAGAGCCAGCGCCATTTTATCTCCCGGGTTACTGCTGTTGATAATTCCATTGGTGTTGTTTCATCCGCTAATAAAGCCGGGAACCCTGCTTCATCTCCGTAGTCAAAAGGCCCCACAAGTTAACGATTTTAGTCTGTGTTCTTTGTCTGCGTCGTCGTGCGCAAGCCAGCAAAGTCTGTTAGGCTTTGGCGGCTTTTAATTGTTCGATCAATTCCAAAAGGGAACTATTATGTCCAAATCCTATTCGGCGCTGGCGCTCAGTATTTTATTGCTGGGTGGCGTTGCGCTCAGCGGCTGTGAAACTACACAAACTGCATCCAGCACGGCAACAGTCACTGCTGTTCGCAACCTTGAAGAAATTACCATAATTAAGAGCCCAAATGATGATCGCCAATATGGCGCCTTGATGTTGCCAAATGGTTTACAAGTGGTGTTGGTGTCTGACCCTAGCCTGGAAAATTCTGCTGCCTCTTTAGCGGTAGGTGTGGGCAGCGCGCACAATCCCAAAGATCAATTGGGCCTTGCGCATTACCTTGAACACATGTTGTTTTTAGGTACTGAAAAATATCCCGAGCCGGATGGGTTTATGAAGTACACCCAGGCCAATGGCGGTATGACTAACGCATTTACTGCCTACGATAAAACCAACTACATGTTCCAAATCAATGCTGGCAAGTTTGATGATGCCTTGGATCGGTTTAGCGATTATTTCAAGAAGCCAACCTTTGATCCGCATTTCAGTGATAAAGAACGCAACGCCGTGAATAATGAATGGTCGCTGCAAAAAGCGCAGGACCCTTGGAATTTATTTGTACTGCAAGGTTTTACTGCCAGCCCAAATAACCCCAGTTCTAAATTCAATATCGGCAACCTGGATACCTTGAAAGACAAGCCGGGTTCGGTGCTGAATGATGAAATGAAAAAATTTTATGATACTTATTATTCATCAAATATCATGAAGTTAACCTTGGTAGGCAAGCAGTCCCTGCCGGAGTTAAAGGCCCTTGCACAAAAACATTTTTCCAGCATCCCCAATAAAAATATTCCCCTACCCGAAGTGGACGTACCAGGCCTGACCAAAACTGAGTTAGGCAAAAGCATTCACTACAAGCCAATTAAGGAGCTGAAATCCCTGTATGTGGATTTCCCGGTAAAATCTAACAAGACTGAGTGGCGGTTGAAGCCCAATGAATTTGTTCATAACCTGCTGACGTCGGAAGAGCCGGGTACGTTAGGTGAGCAATTGCGCGTGCAGGGTTTGGTAAAATCCCTGACTGCTTATTTCGACAGCGAAGCCTATGGTCCCGATGGATTTTTGCGCGTGCAGGCGGATTTAACGGATGCCGGCGTACAAAAGCAGGATGAAATTATTGCGGCCATTTTTGCGTATGTGGAGCTGATCAAGAAAAAAGGCTTGGATGAAAATTATTACCGTGAATTGCAAGCAATGCGCAGCAAAGATTTTGCCAATGCGCCCAAGCCAGACCCGTTACAGCAGGCGGTTGGCCTCTCTATGTCACAGTTTGACCTGCCAGTCGAAAACTTGATGAATTCAGAATACATTTACGAGCGTTACGATGCCAAGACCATTAAAAAAGTGCTTGCGCAGCTGGACGAAAAAAGTGCACGCGTTTGGTATATAAACCCGGATGAAAAAGCGGAAACGCCTGTGCCTTTCTTTGATGGTAAATATGCAATTCGCGATATCAGTGCGGCGGAGTTCAAGCGCTGGGATTCTCTGGAGAAAAACTTTACATTCAATTTGCCACCGCTAAACGATTTGTTTACCGATAAGCAAGCGCCAATTGTGGAAAACACTTATCTCAAACCGCACCAAGTGGTTAGTCAGCCGGGCGTAGAAGCGTATCTGGCGCATCCAGAATTTTATCGCGAAGACAAAGGCCAGCTGTCGTTACAAATTAATGTCGATTTTGGTAAGTCATCACCACGCCAGGCAGTTTTGTCGTCCTTGTTAAATGAAGTATTTAACAAGCAGAATCTGACATTAATTGATCGCGCCGGGCGTGCGTCGCTGGGTGTTGAGTTGAAAACAACGGTGACCAATTCACAGGGGATTTTTATTTCCGGTTATACCACCAAGCATGAATTACTATTAACCCAGCTGGTGAAAAACTTTGCGGAATTACCGATTACCGACCAGTGGTTTTCTGAAGCAAAAGATAGTCAGGAAAAAAATCTGCTCAATGCCAAAAAGAACCATGTGTTCCGCCAATTGTTTGGAGATTTGGGGCGCGTAACGGTTAAAAATGGTTACAGTATTGATGAGCAACTGGCGGCGCTTCAATCTATCACCAAAGCAGATTTAATTGCCTATCAGGACGCTGTAAAGAAAAATGCGCTCTTGCGTTTGTTTGCAGTAGGCAATTACAGCGAAGCTCAGGTGAAACAATTTGCGCAAACCGCAGCACAAATGTTACCGGGTACGCGTTTGCCGGAAAACCGTGCGGTAAACGCATACATCATTCCAGCGATGGGAAAAATCACCGAGTCCAGTGGGGATGTAGAGCTGGCAGATAGCGCGGTATTGCAGGCCTGGTTTGGCGGCAAAAAGTCGGATGATGAGCAAGCACAGCTCGCAGTTTTAAATGCATTGTTTGGCAATGCCTTTTTTATGCAACTGCGCACCCATGAGCAATTGGGTTATGTGGTTACCAGTTTTGAATACCCGGTAGATGATGTGCCCGGTTTTGCGATGCTGGTGCAAAGTTCTAATACCGATTTGCCAGGTATAAAGACGCGTATGGATAAATTCCGCAAGGATTATCTGGCCACACTCAAGGCGACTGATGAACAGGAAGTTGAGCAGGCGAAGCAGGCATTGATCGCCAATGTGCTGGAAAAACCGACCGATTTCTACGCCGAGGCCTCGCGCTACACCAATGAGTTTTGGCAGGGAAAATATGCGTTTGATGCACGCGATCGCTATCTGGCGTCATTGAAAAAAGTTACCAAGGCAGATTTGGTGCGCATCTATGAAAGCTTGTTGCTGAACGACAAATCCGGCAAGGCGTTACTGCAGTTGCGCGGTACCAACTTCAAAACCAAACCCTTCGCCCCAGCGAAGTAATTGTTGCCCTCTAATAAAGCCCCCGTTGTCGCCTGACAGCGGGGGCTTTGTTATTTATAATTTGCGCACAACTGAAACTGGAGATATGTATGTCTGGCATAAATGAGGAAGATAGCTATTGGAATCAGGTGGAGGCCTTTATCAATCAGGCCAATGAAGCCTGCGATGCGGCTGATCCTGGCATAGTCGCGGCGGCGTTGCTTAATGCCGCGGCCCGCTTTAATGCCTTTGTGGTGGCGCATTCCTCGCTGGATAAAAATGAATTTGCCGAGGATGTTGAGGGCACCACCAATTATCTAACTGGCCGCTTTCGCGAGCACCTGAAAGAGCATATGGAAGATTATCGCGAGCACTACACGTCGCTGATTGGCAACCGCGAATTGCCGGCTGAGGAGTAGCCAGCAGTGAAGTGTTAGTTCAAAAGGCAGCCTGGCTGCCTTTTTTATTGGCGGGAGCGCAGGTTTGACATTATTGGCTATCGCTGCCTGGGGCGAATGCATCAATTTCTGTAAAAGTCGATGCAATTAGACTGACATGGTTTATGCTTTTGTCTGGTATACAAGTGCTTTACCGGCAATATTCGCCCCATAACTGATAACCAATAATGACCATTAAGCCTATGAAAACATCAATCATCTCCCGAGTTGCTGCAACTTGTCTGTTGGCGGTTGGCGCAGCCGATGTCCTTGCGGATGTTACCTTGCCGCGCCTGTTAAGTGATGGCGCAATCCTTCAGCGCGATAGGCCGTTAACTCTGTGGGGTTGGGCGGATGAAGGCGAAAAAGTGACGGTTAATTTCGCGGGTAAGGCGTTATCAACAGTGACTAAAGATGGTCGCTGGTCAGTTACTTTCCCCGCGTTTAAAGCGGGCGGGCCATACAAATTAACGGTACGCGGTAATAACCAGTTAACGCGCAACAATATTTTATTGGGCGATTTATGGGTTGCCGCCGGGCAATCGAATATGGAGTTGCCACTCAATCGCGTGAAATATAAATACCCGGGGTTAATTGAATCGACCAACCAACCGAATATTCGCGAATTTAATGTGCCGGTTACCTATGCGTTTAAAGGGCCGCTGCAGGATTACACCCAGGGTCAATGGAAAACCGCCACCCCGGAAAACATGGCAACGTTTTCGGCGGTGGGATTTTTCTTTATGCAAAAACTCCACGCTGAGAATAATGTGCCCATTGGTTTGGTAACTATCCCCGTGGGTGGCTCACCGGCTGAGGCTTGGGTGAGCGAGTCGGTGTTGCAGAAATATCCGCACTACCAACAAAAATTGCAGCCGTTTAAAGATGATGCTTATGTGCAGGCGACTAGTGCAAAAGACAAAGCCAATAGCGATAAGTGGTTTGCGGATTTGGGGGCAGCGGATATCGGCTTGAAAAATAATTGGCAGCAAGAAAAATTGGCAACTGCCGATTGGAAAACGTTGCAAGTTCCCGGGTTTGTCAAAGAGCAGGGTAGTGATTTTACCAATGGTGCTTTGTGGGTGCGTAAAACTATGAATTTAACCGCTGGCCAGGCGGCAAAAAAAGCGACTCTCTGGTTGGGCTGTATTGTTGATGGTGATCAAGTTTACGTGAACGGCCAGCTGGTGGGACAAACCGGCTATATGTATCCGCCGCGCATTTATGCTGTGCCGGCCGGCCTGTTAAAAGCGGGCGAAAACACCATCAGCATTCGTATCACCAGTTATTCGGGCAACGCCGGGTTTGTGAAAGACAAACGCTATGAATTGGCGCTTGGTGAAGGCTTGTTTGGCGATGAGCAAATCGATTTGAAAGGCGAATGGAAGTATCAAGTTGCTGCGCGTGCCGGTTCTATGCAGCCGACAACTACGCTGCATTATCTGCCGTCGGCTCTGTTTAATGCCAAGCTCGCGCCGGCACTGCCCCTGAAAATTAAGGGCGTGATTTGGTATCAGGGTGAATCCAATGTGGGTCGCGCAGAAGAATATAAATCGCTCATGACGGATTTAATTGCTGATTGGCGCGAGCAGTTCCAACAAAAAGATTTGCCGTTTGTGTATGTGCAGTTAGCCAACTTTTTAGCAGCAGCAAAAGAGCCGGGTGAAAGTGGCTGGGCAGATTTACGCGAGGCCCAGCGTCAACTGTTAGCGGTGAAGAATACCGCGATGGCAGTCGCTGTCGATGTTGGTGAGTGGAATGATATTCACCCTTTGGATAAACAATCCGTCGGTGAACGTTTGGCATTGGGTGCGTTGAAAGTGGCCTATGGCAAAAAATCGCTTCTGGCGTCCGGGCCGATCCTGAAAAAAATCAAGGCGAAAGGCGGCAAGCTGGAATTGAGTTTTGCCGAGTTTGGGAAAGGGCTTAGGTTGCGCGGTGAATCTCTTGGCCATATAGCGCTGGCAGGTACGGATAAGAAATTTGTTTGGGCAAAGGCGGAGGTTAAAAAGGACAAGATAATCGTGTGGGCGGACGCTGTGCCTGAGCCGCAATGGGTACGGTATGCATGGGCGGATAACCCTGCGGGTGCAAATCTGTATAATAGCGCGGGTCTGCCTGCATCGCCGTTTGAGGCTCGCGTATCTGACTAATATCTGTTTCCCCCGCGTGACGGATTCCGGTGTTCACTCTGAGGCACGCCGTGAGTCCATCCGTGGGGGCTCGTCGCCCGCGTCCATGTGGGTCACGGTCTCCGAGCAAACACCGGAATCCATTCCGCTACCTCTGTGACAACGGATAAATGTTTCATACAAGATTCGCCGATGCAGAATTAATTTCTCATCGGCGTTTTTATTGTGAATCAACTCGATATTTTTGATCTCTCTCCCGCGAAAACCGTAGCAATTATTGGCGGCGGTCCCGCTGGCTTAATGGCGGCGGAAGTCATTGCCGCGGCGGGGCACCAGGTGTCTGTTTATGATGCAATGCCATCGGTAGGACGAAAATTTTTATTGGCCGGCGTGGGAGGAATGAATATTACCCATGCGGAACCGGCGGAAGATTTTCGTGCGCGCTATTCGGCCAATGTGCATTTCCTCAATAGCCTTAAACAATTCGATGCCAACACCTTGCGCAACTGGGTTCATGACCTGGGGGTTGAGACCTTTGTAGGAACTTCAGGGCGGGTATTTCCTGCCGATATGAAAGCAGCGCCTTTGTTGCGCGCCTGGTTGCATCGTTTGCGTGAGCAAGGTGTTAAATTTTATCCGCGGCATCGCTGGTTGGGCTGGGCAGAAAAACCCGCTGACGGTGGTGAAAAATCAAAAGCGACCGGTGCAATCCAATTAATCTTGTCGGCCCCTGACCATGAAACACCTTTCGCGATAATGGCTGATGCGGTGGTGTTGGCACTCGGTGGCGCCAGTTGGCAACGCCTGGGTTCTGATGGTGCCTGGGTTCCGCTTCTGCGCGAGCGCGACATACAAATTAATGCGCTGGTGCCGAGCAATTGTGGCTTTGATGTGGCCTGGAGCGAGCATATTCGCACTGAATATGCGGGCGCTCCAGTGCACGGTGTTGGTTTGAGTTGTGTGGACCTGGAGGGGCGCACGCGCGGTGTTTTATCTGAAGCGATTGTGAGTGCTTATGGTATTGAAGGTACTGGCATTTATGCATTGTCAAAATATTTGCGCGAGCAGTTGGAGCAACAGGGCACCGCATTGCTGAATATCGATCTGTTGCCCGATTTCTCTGTCGATAAAATCCTGCAGCGGTTGAATAAGCCGCGTGAGAAAAATTCGCTCAGTAATTTTCTGCGCAAGCAATTAAATTTATCGCCCGTCAAATTGGCGCTGCTGCGCGAGCTGACGACGAAAAGCACGGTTGAAAACCCTGAATTGCTGGCATTGGCAATTAAAAAACTTTCATTAACGTTAAGCGCAACTCGGCCAATCGATGAAGCCATTAGCAGTGCCGGTGGTGTTGCGGCGAAAGAACTGGACAGTGCCTTTATGCTCAAAAAGGTGCCCGGTGTTTTTTGTGCGGGTGAAATGCTGGATTGGGATGCTCCCACCGGCGGCTATTTGCTTACCGGCTGCTTTGCCAGTGGTCGCGCAGCGGGTTTTGGTGTGGCTGCCTGGCTGCGCAAGTAATAGGGTAAAACTACTTATCTGACCAAGGCTTGCTGTTTTTATGCAGCTGGCCTATGATCGGTTTTCACCTTGTTAATTCTATATTGCCAGCAACTTCGTTGTTGGCTTTTTGCTTTTGGGGGAAATAACTATGTTGCCTGCGATTACAGTATCCACACTGGATTTTAAACGCATTGAATTGGTGTTGGATGCATTGCCAGCATCCCGCGATGACCTGAAAGATAAATTGTTTATGGAATTGGATCGCGCCGATTTAGTGGAGCCAGTAGATGTGCCGCCAACGTTGGTGACTATGAATTCGCGCGTGCGTTTTACGGTTCTCGCAACAGGTGTGACCATGGTGAAGACTCTGGTTTATCCAAAAGATCAGGCGGCCGATACACAAAATATTTCCATCTTGACGCCATTGGGTAGTGCTCTTCTGGGGCTCTCTATTGGGCAGGAAATTGAGTGGAAAATTGATGCCCACAAAACCATGCGCGTGCGTATTGACGCGATTGAGTATCAGCCAGAGCGTGCGGGTGATTTTCACTTGTGATGCAGAAGGTTTTAATTATTGGCTACGTCTGGCCGGAGCCAAAATCGTCGGCGGCCGGCACGCGTATGTTGGAGTTGGTGCAATTGTTCTTGCAGATGCAATGTGAAGTCACTTTTGCATCTGCAGCGCTGTTATCCGATCACCGTTTTGATTTAAACAGTTTGGGCGTGATAGAAAAATCTATCGCGCTAAATTGCAGCAGCTTTGATGAGTACGTAAAGGCGCTGCAACCGGATTTGGTGTTGTTTGATCGCTTTTTTACGGAAGAGCAATTTGGTTGGCGAGTTGCGCAAGCTTGTCCCAATGCATTGCGTATTTTGGATACCGAAGATTTTCACAGCCTGCGTTATGCGCGCCAGCAATTGTTGAAGGTAGAGCAAAAAAAATATTCCACCGAAAAAGAGAAGCAATCGGTTGGGCCAGTGTTGGTGGGCGCGGCGGAGTTATACCAACAGATGTGCACGCAGGATATGGCGTTGCGTGAAGTGGCGGCCATTTTTCGCTGCGATCTAAGTTTGATGATTTCTGAATTTGAAATGGAATTGCTACAGAAATACTTTTCGGTGCCTGCGCAATTATTATTTTATGTCCCATTCTTGTCGCCGATGAGGGTGCAGGAACAGTCATTGCCGGATTTTTCCGAGCGCCAGCACTTTGTCGCCATTGGCAACTTTCGCCATGAGCCTAATTGGGATTCGGTGCTTTGGTTAAAACATCATTTGTGGCCGATGATTCGCGCGCAGCTCTTGCAGCAGGGGGCGCACGCCGAGCTGCATATTTACGGTGCCTATCCGCCCCCTAAAGCGACCCAACTACATAATGCCAAAGAGGGGTTCCATGTAAAAGGCTGGGCAGAAGACGCCGCTTTGGTAATGCAGCAGGCCCGTGTTTGCTTGGCACCTTTGCGTTTTGGTGCGGGAATTAAAGGCAAATTAATGGATGCCATGCGCATGGGTACGCCTAGCGTAACCACTGCGATTGGCGCTGAATCAATGTGTGGAAGCCTGCCCTGGGGCGGAGCAATTGCTAATGACGCAGGCGCAATTGCCCGGGCTGCAGTTGCCTTATATCAAACCCCAAGTTCCTGGCATGCGGCGCAGCAGGCAGGGTTCACTATTTTGCAAAATTACTTCGCCCGGATCGACTATAAGCCGCGCTTGCAGGAACGCGTGGAGCGTTTATTTGAGCATGTTGCACTCGAACGCGGTAATAATTTTATCGGCCAGATGCTGCGTCATCATTCCCTCAAAAGCACCCAGTATATGGGGCAGTGGATTGAAGCGAAGAATAAGTAAGTCTTTTCTTCGCTTCTCTACCAGTATCCGTACTTTTCCTTCCCACTTTTAAACGCCTGAAAGTGCTACGTTCGATCTTCCGTAAAATTTTGACAACGTTGTCCACCTGGGCGTAGCCTGTTTTTTCGGCAGTTTATGGCTGCCTGATTTACGCGACCAGTATTACGCGCGCAAGAACTAACCCTCGTAATCAACTCTCCCGTTTGTCCGGGAATAATAAAAACAGGACAGATCATCATGAATATTCAAAAAACTACCAGTCTGCGAAAAATGCTGGGCTTGGCCGTTGCACTTTTTTGCGCGGATCAGGCTTCTGCCTATAACTGTAATGGCGTAGCGCAGTATGTTGATGGGCGCTCTTACAGCGCTAATGCGATAGTCCAAAACGCCGGAAGTGCGTTCAGTTGTAAAGTGAGTGGCTGGTGTACCATCGGCGGGCCCTATGCGCCTGGATCGGGTTGGGCGTCCGGTGAGGCCTGGACCAACCTCGGCTCTTGCGGCACTACCGCAACCAGCTCCACGCCCGCTTCAAGCGCGCGTTCCAGTGCGGCTTCCAGCACCCCGGTTACTGGTGGCAATTGCCCTAATTGGGCAGCGGGCACTACTTACCTGGCTGGCACAGTGGTGAAATACAACGGCGCCTTTTATCTGGCAGAGCACGATAACCCGGGGTACGACCCGGTCGTCAGTACCTGGTACTGGGAGCCAACAGCCTCCTGCCCGGGCGGTACCAATACTTCAAGCAGCACGGGCAATACTGGCACCTGCGCCGCCTGGGTAGCCGGTAGACTTTATTACGCCGGTAACACCGTGAGCTACAACGGAGCTTTCTACCGTGCGAAATACGACAACCCGGGATACGATCCGGTGATCAGTACCTGGTTTTGGGAGCCAACCAATAGTTGTAATGGCACGGTCACTAGCTCCAGCGTGTCATCTACTACGAATAATGGAACCGGTTTTGGCGCGGTGGTGAGCGAAGCCCAATTTAACCAAATGTTCCCCGGTCGAAACCCTTTCTACACCTATGCCGGTTTAGTCGCGGCGACGAAAACCTATCCTGCGTTTGCCGGAACTGGCGATCTGCAATTGAAAAAACGTGAAGCGGCAGCAGCGCTGGCGAATTTTTCTCATGAAACGGGCAGCTTCGTCTATGTGACGGAAATTGCGAAGGGATTGTACTGTAGCGATTGGGGGAATTTGGCAACTTGCCCTTGTGAGCCCGGCAAACAGTACTACGGTCGCGGGCCCATTCAGTTGAGTCACAATGGCAACTATTGCGCAGCAGGTGCTGCCCTGGGGTTGGATTTGCGTCGCAATCCGGAGTTGGTGGAACAAAATGCGACTGTAGCCTGGCAGACCGCGCTCTGGTTCTGGATGACTCAAAGCGGCGCGGGTTATCGCCCTGCGCATGACAGTATCGTCAACAATTACGGCTTTGGTGAAACTATTCGCACGATTAATGGCGCACTGGAGTGTAATGGCGGCAACCCGGCGCAAGTGCAAAGCCGTGTCAATGAGTTCAATCGTATTCTGCAGATTATTGGTGGAACTGCGGGCAATAATGTGGGTTGTTGATAATTGATTATTTGCAGGAATGGAATTAAAAGGACCTGAAAAAACGCCGCAATATTGCGGCGTTTTTCTTGGCGTAATTTATTTTTAGTGGCCTTTCAATTTAATTTCGCTCAGGGTCGCGGCGTTGTATTTTTTAATGCGCAGGTAACGGGTTTGCAAGTTCACCGGGTAGCTGGTGAATTTCAAGTAGCGATCTAATCCATCGGACACAATGACGGATTGTGAGCGCGTTGGATCTCCATCCGAAAACTCTACTAACCCTGTGCCGTTAGCGTCGTAAAAAGTAATTTCCGTCAAGGTATATTCGCGGCCTAAATCAATAATTGCCTCCACTGGATAAATACTGGTGGACCATCCGGCAAACCAATAAGTGGTAGGTGCTGTTGCCGTCTGCTCATCCACCAACGCCTGTGGATTGCCCAATGCGCCGGGCAGGATCATGGAGGGGTTCAGTAAAATGTCGTTCGCTCCACCGTTAACACTGGATGTTGAACCGATCGCGCTTGAGACTACTGAACTGGATGCAACGGATCTGGACGATGCAACGCTTGAAATCACAGAGCTTGACGCTACAGAGTTTGAAGCTGTGGATGAACTCGATACTACTGAACTCGGCGCAGAGCTGAATGACGTGCTGCTGGCAGGATTATAGTTAACCGGAAAAAGCGGCTTACCTTGATCAGAATTTTTTTGGGTCAACATCCAGTTGTAAATATTTTTTTCGGTGGTTGGCAGGGCGCTGTGAGTGCCGTTGTAAACTTCGCGCCAGCCGCTGTGACCATTCGTCGGCATAAACGTCGCGCGCAAATTTGTTGGTCGCAGCGCCGAAAAACGGGTACAACTCTTACCATTGTACACACACGCATAGGCGGGATTGGTGTATTCAATCACCGAATCGGGGCAGCTGCTGTTGGCATTGATTACGCTCAGCAAGTTTGCCGAGCCCATATTGCCGGAAGCGCCGCCGGCAAAGCCCCAGAAAGAAATTTGTTGATTGCGTAGCAAGCAGGCATCAATACCGCCCGCCGCTTCGATGGGAACCACAGCGGAAAAGTGAGTTGGATTTTCACTCACATATTTCATCACGCTGCCGCCACCCATACTCAAACCGGTGAGATAAATTCGATCCGCATCCAGCTCAATTCCTTTGGTGAGCATTTGCGCAGCGGTATCTGCTATTACCCGCCGAATGATATCCGTGGAAAAGCCGCCTTTGCTCATGGATTGTGGAATTATTACCACCATATTTTCCGCTGGTTTAAATTGTCCAGTTAATATCGCTGCGCCCGGGCCGCCGGCCTGGTTTTCCACTTTATTTAAATTAGTTGCGACGCCTGCGTAGTAACTGTCATCACGGGTGTAACACATATTTAACACCGAGCTGCCTTGCTCGCCCATACCATGTAAAAAAATTATCGCCGGAAACTTTCCGGTTTGTACTTGAGTGCTGTTGGTGGCGGGGGCGTATACGTAATAGGGGACGCGTGAAATCAAGCGAGTGTTGTTGCCAGGGAAACACTCGCTGCCCTCGTGGGACATGTACTGAAAGCGAAGCATGCCGGATTTGCTGAGAAAGCTGGGCGCTTCGGGAAAGCGTGGGTCGATCACTGCTTGAACAGACAAGCTCATAGTCAGCAGAAGTAGGGGAAACAATTTTTTCATGGCTGCGCTCCATAGAAAGCTGCATGCGTAAAGCCAATTCCATGGCGTTAAGTCCGGGATTGCAACTCTAGATGTACAGAACAGAAATTACCCGTTGATAGATTAATGAAATTCCATATTTGCGAGGGCTGCACGTATAAAAAAATGTTGTTGTAACTACAAGATGTAAGAGGACTATTTCAGTGTCACTTTTTCGTGAAATAGTTTCATCCGCCTGGTTGAAAATGAATCGCGCCGCCCCCAATTAGTCTGTTCATCAGTGAAATCTCAAAAAATGCCAAATATTCCTTATTACCAAGCAGTGCAGTTCCGGCTCATATTGAGCTGGATTGGTTGTATTGGCGTGCTTTGGTTGGCGTTGCTTTGGGGCGCGGGTAGTGTTCACCAACGGCCTGTGCCTGAACATCATCCGGTCGCGGCAGGTGGTAGTACTGTTGTTGCTTATGTCAGTGGCGAGCAGCGTTTTAGTGCTCGACGCGGCACCGCGAATTTTTCTTCGGCAGATGATGCTCGACAGCCACCGGTTATATTGTCCAGTTGGATATTGGCCGCAGTTGCGATTGCGTTCGCCTTGGTGGCGATTCACTATCGGATTTTTTCCGCGCTCGTCCCGGTAGCATGTTTGCGATTGACGACCCTCAATATTTCGTGCGCCCCACCCTTAACTCCTCCGCTCGTTATCTAACACAATACGTTTAAATTTTAATTTATGTTTGCTTTCCTGGCGAAGGCAAGGCGGAGTATTGCTCATGAAAACTCTTTCATCCCGGGCGTTGGTATATGGCCTGGTTATTCTATTGGGACTGCTGTGCGCAGCGCCCAACCTACTGCCGGATTCCTGGTTAAAAAAATTGCCGGATTGGTACACGCAACAGCAAATTACCCTGGGGTTGGATTTGCGCGGTGGCTCGCATTTATTGCTGGAAGTCGATACCAGTGAATTAACACAAAATAAAAATCCAGCACTGCACGCGCAAATTATCCATGACGCAGTCGAGCAGAGTTTGGAAGTGGTGCGTCGCCGATTAAATGAAACGGGTATGGTGGAACCGATTATTACCCGGCAAGGACAAGACAGTATTCTGGTGCAAATGCCGGGCGTGAGCGACCCGCAACATATTCGCGAATTATTGGGCACCACTGCCAAGATGACATTCCATTGGGTTGCCGATCAGAAAACCCGGTCAGGCACACCCGTAAAGTCTGTAAAAGGCGAAATGTCAGGTAGTAGCTATCAGCTTGAAGAGCGAGTTGTGTTGGAAGGAAAGCATATCAGTGATGCGCGCCTTGCATTTAGCCAGCAAACCAATGAGCCGGTTGTGAATTTTAAATTGGACGATGAAGGTGCGCTTCAATTTGGCAATTTAACCAAAAATAATATTGGTCGGGCGTTAGCGATAGTGTTGGACGACCAGGTTGTTACAGCGCCGGTAATTCGCAGTGCTATTCAGGGCGGCAGTGGTGAAATAAGCGGATCGTTTACCAGTGCGAGTGCAAATGACCTCGCCTTGTTGTTGCGCGCAGGCGCGTTGCCTGCGCCGCTAAACGTCATTGAAGAGCGGACGGTTGGGCCGGATTTAGGCAGCGACGCAATTTCCATGGGAATTAGCACGGGTATTTTAGGTGCACTCCTAGTGCTAGGTTTTATGGTGGGAATTTATGGTCGTTGGGGAGTGATTGCATGTCTTGGATTGGCGATTAATATTGGTTTGACGTTTGGTATTTTGGGTTTGCTTGGCGCAACACTAACCCTGCCCGGTATTGCCGGATTTATTTTAAGTATCGGCATGGCGGTAGATGCGAACATCCTAATTAATGAAAGAATCCGCGAAGAAACTCGCCAAGGGAAACCGGCGATGGCCGCATTGAATGCTGGCTTTCAACGCGCTTACGCCACCATTCTTGATTCCAACCTCACCTCGCTCATCGCTATCAGTTTGTTGTTTCTATTTGGTAGCGGTCCGGTGCGTGGTTTTGCAGTAACTATGGCAGTGGGTCTGCTAATTTCCATGTTCACTGCCATTTCATTCACACGCTTGGTCATGGAATGGCGCGTACGCAAACTGGGCAAACAACCGCTAAAAATTACTGGTATTAAATGGCTGGACACCGTGAGTGAAAACACGATTCCCTTTATGCGTGCACGCTACGCTGGTTTGATTGCGTCAGCTGTGTTATCGCTCGCGTCCGTATTTTTGTTTTTTAAACCGGGGCTGGAATACGGTATCGATTTTAGTGGCGGTAGCGTGATTGAAGTGCAGGCGCCGGGTTTAAATGTTAGTGATTTGCGCGAACAATTATCGACGCGCGATTTTCATCAGGTCGCGTTGCAAGAGTTTGGGAGTGACGGCCATTATTTGCTCCGGTTGCCAGCACAAACGGCAGAGGACGTGGCAACCGGCACTCAGGTTCAAGCAGTAAAAGACAAGGTGTTGCAGTTAGCGCCGGAAGCGAGTTTTCCCCGCACAGAAATGGTGGGGCCGCGCGTAAGTGGTGATTTTGGTGATGCCACAATTCTTGCAATTGTTCTGGCTGGTTTGGGAATGCTTGGCTATTTATGGGTGCGTTTTGAATCGCATTTTGCGCTGGCGGCGACAATCACCCTCGCGTTGGATCTCACCAAAACCATCGGTTTCTTTGCATTGTTAGGCGTGGAGTTTAATTTAACGGCAGTGGCGGCGCTACTCGCGTTAATTGGTTACTCGGTCAATGACAAGGTGGTGGTATTTGATCGCATTCGCGAAAATTTGCGCGCTGATCCTAAAAAGCCTTTGCTCGAATTATTAAATGAAAGTATTACTTCCACGCTTACACGCACTATCTTTACGTCTGTGGTAACTTTTTTGGCATTGTTGCCGATGGGAATCGCGGGTGGCAGTGCAGTATCCAGTTTTGCATTGCCGATGCTGTTCGGTATTGTGATTGGTACCAGCTCGTCGATCTTAATTGCTGCGCCCATAGTGCACTGGTTGGGTGTTAAACGCGCCCGGAAGGGGCAGGGGCAGTTGCGTCCGTTGTTGGCAGAATCTGATCGAGAAAATTTGCCTTAATTTGTTCTAAAAAAAGCGGCGCTAAAAATGTCTGCAATTGCAGGCATTTTTAGCGAGCACTTATGCTTGTCAGGGTGATGGTTGTAATTCAAATGCGCCCAAATCACAATTTGCAACACCGTCGGCATTGCCATCAGCAGGGCGCGGCAGCCAGCGTTGATCGTGCGAACTGCAAGAACCAATACCGGCGTCTATCGCTGGACTGTTGGGCAACAAGGCGTGTGTTTCCAGATGATAATTATTTTGTGCCAGTGGTGCTAATACATGAGTGAAGGTATCACTGTCGGCGACATAAATTTCACCCGCACATTTGGTATTACCTTCACCCAATAACAAACCGCGAGCTTTAAATTGTGAAGCGGGGCTGGAGTTATAGCAGTTAATGGGCGCAGGAGGGTATTCCTCATCGGGATAGTCGCTGAGGTTGTGTAGGATAATGCTGTTGCGGATGTTGCTCGTACCAGTGTTGTAAAATCCTGCGCCTACCCAATTATTAATAATGCTAGTGTTTACGAGGCTGAGCGTACCTGTGTTGTGTAGTGCTCCCGTTACTTGATAATAATCGCCACTGTTACCGCTAATGGTTGCGTTGCTGATAGTGACTTTTCCAGTGTTGTAGATGGCCATGCCTCCTCCTTGCGCCGAATTTCCAACAAATATTGAACGCCCAATATCTGCTTCGCTTTCGTTGTAAATTGCCCCTCCGTAGCTAATCACGTCGTCTGTATGCGCGCGGTTTTGGCGAAAGGCGGAGTCGCGGATGATAGTAAAACCTTTATTGTAAATGGCTCCGCCGAATGAGTAGCTGGTGTCGCCGAAGGAAGCAATATTGTTGTTAAGCTCGCTGCGTTGCACGTAGAGCGTGTGGTAGTTTGCAATAGCTCCACCGTTGCCCCTATGCCAACCCGATGTGGCTATATTATTTGTCAGTTTGGAGTTTTCAATATGGGCGATGTTGAAATTTAAAATGGACCCACCACTGGTAGAGCTTTTGCCGTTAATTAACTCCACATGCTTTAGCGTCAACCCACCTTTTTCAAAAATTGTAAAATGTCGATCCAGCTTATTAGCATTGATGATGGTTCGCCCGCCTTCAGCCCCCTTGATTGTTACGTGGGTTTTTAAATCCAAATCGCCATTTTTATTGTTGTCTTCATCGATAATTTCTCCTTCTTCATCCAGTTGCGCGGGCAATGTTAATTCATAGGTTTCAGCTTTGAGAAAAATAACGTTGCCGCCGCTGTATTTACTGGCTGCGTCGATTGCTTCGCGTAATGAACAATCAGTATCGCAACTGCCATCAGATGAATCAGTGGTTTTAGTCACAACAAATTGCCAAGCCAGAGTATTTGGGCTTATTGCTGTGCAGCCGAGTAAGCCTAGTAATATGAGGGTTTTTAGCGGGTGTTGATATGTTTTGTGATGCATCGTTGACTCCCTTACTGATTGTGTGATTAATGAAAACTGTATTAGGTGGTGAACATCTATAGTGTGTTATTGCAATTCAAATGCCCCCAGATCACACAGGGCGACGCCATCGCTATTGCCATCAACGGGGCGCGGTTGCCAACGTTGGTCGTGTGTGCTGCAAGAGCCAATACCTGCGTCTATTGCTGGGCTGTTTGGCAATAGTGCGTGGCTTTCAAGGTGATAATTGTTTTGTGCAAGTGGC
>JACCEA010530302.1_pt1 | contig 21471 bp, 18 predicted proteins | sample 7449851 | NCBI WGS metagenome assembly JACCEA01 (sample SAMN15323453, study PRJNA562643) | freshwater metagenome | isolation source: river surface water | place: USA:Blue River Watershed | collected 2017-08-18 | reverse complement strand
TTCACCACTGTCTCACCCGATTCAGGGTCATAACTGAAGTTTAAATCGCGCTGTGTCGACTGAATATATTCATTCATTTTCGCCACAGCAGCCTGAACTTGCTCTTGTACCGCCTGCGAATTGACAGGATCTTGTGGTAAAGATCTTGCCGCTTCGGCGGCAGGCGGCAAATCATTGCCGGTTTTTTGACCTTTAGCGCTACCTGGCAACGACGAAACCGGTACGGCTTTCGCCGGAACCGGGTTCGAAGCAACTTTAGTGATGTCATTCATAACTTTATCCTCACTAAAATTTCCCCGGGCTTGCTGTAATCAGCTTGCCCGGAGAGAGCCAGTTATTATCTCAACAGAGACAATACTTGTTGTGGACGCGCATTAGATTGAGCCAACATCGCCGAGGCCGCTTGTTGCAACACTTGCGCACGACTGAGGTTAGCGGTTTCCGCCGCGAAGTCAGCATCGGTAATACGTGACCTTGCAGTAGAAGTCTTCTCAGAAATGTTCGCCAGGTTTGATACAGTAAAGTCCAAACGGTTGTTGATCGCACCGAGGTTCGAACGTACATCGTTGATAGTCGTCAAGGCATTGTCGATCACCTTGATGGCTTTCTGCGCGTTCGCCTGGGTATCAATACTGATTGAGGCGATTGCGGAACCGAAGGCACCTCCAGCAGTTGAGTTAGCTTCAAGGATACCAATTTCTGCCGCAGAAGCATTCACACCCAATTCAACGCTAATTGGATTGCCGCTAGAGCTGGTTAACTTGATTCCTGCCTCTGCTGTCAACAAAGATTCGTTTGCAAAGGCTGCCGCAATTGTTGTTGTTACAGCTGCACCAGACGCCATGAACTCAGTGAAAACGGCACCTTCAAAACCTGCACCGGCAGTACCACCAAACACACTACCGGCTACTGTATTGTTGCTAAAGCGAATTGCACCTTGATCCGACTCAAGAATAACTTTATTGCCCTGAACCGTCGCGGTTACACCGGAAAGATTGCTCTTGTCGTTAATCGCATCAACCATGCCCTGAACGGTAGTTACTGCTCCAAGTGCAACATCTACCCCATTAATAGTCAGTGTATCTGCGGATGCAACAGTGAAAGCCGTCGCCACATCGACACTGGTTAAATCAATTGCAACTGTCGAGAAAGCGTTTGCGGTTACACCGGTTTCAGCCGTTGATTTATTGATCGCGTTGATTTTTCCAATCAAACTATCAGTGTCTTTGTTACTAATGACCGTACCATTGATGGTCAAATCACCTACACCCCAAGCGGTATCTGCGTTTGCGGTAGTAATTCCAGCACCTTCAATTACCCCACCTTTACCGCTCTCGCGGAAGCCAAGCCTGTGAAGATCTTGCAAGGTACCGGTGTTGCCGCGAGTAATAGTAATTGGACGGTCATCATTAGAGGTCAAGACCATCTGACCCGTTTGGGACACACCATCACCGACAGAGGACACCATACCAATTGAAGTAGACAGATCCAGACCACCACTGGCAGCAACCGCGATAGTAGCGCCAGTGTTGTTAGCAAGTGTCAATACGCCATCATCGCCAACAGACGCATTAACTGCACCGCCAGACACGCGATTGATCGCCTCAGCCAGCTCATCGATGGTGGTGGTATTTTCACGTAGTTGATAAGTCTGAACAGCGCCATTCAATTCAGTAACAGTAATGTTCAAGCCCTGGCCTGCATCATTATCGATAATACCGCTACCAACGCGCGAACCATTCAATTGGGTAATTGCCGATGCAGTTACACCACCCACTTTCTCGTTAATGTTTCCGATCAGGTCACTAAGGGTATCTACTGAACCCGCAAAGTCACCGATGGTTTGGCCGTTAATCAGCACGTCGCCATCTTTCAAGTCATTGGCACCGGATAACAAGCTCAGTGATGAGAATTCAGAACCTAACAAATCCACACTGGTTGAGCCCATACCCAGGGTTTTTGCATCCATCGCCTGAACTTTAAATTCGATAGTTTGGTTGGCGCTGGAGCCTACTTGCAGACTTACATTGCCCAACTTGCCGTCCAACAGTTTTTGACCGTTGAATGAGGTGGTATCTGCGATACGATCCAACTCTTTTACCAGTTGTTGTACCTCGGCATTCAATGTTGCGCGGTCGCCGGAGCTATAGATACCGTTCGCAGACTGTACAGACAGTTCACGCATACGTTGCAGGATGTTGGTGGATTCTGACAGCGCACCTTCAGCGGTTTGAATCAAAGACACACCGTCGTTAGCGTTACGGATTGCTTGATCAAGACCGCGTACTTGAGAGGTCATGCGGTTAGAAATCGCCAAACCTGCTGCGTCGTCTTTTGCTGAGTTAATACGTGCACCTGAAGACAAACGTTCGGTCGCGCGGTCAAGCGCGTTGCCTGAACTCATCAACTGACGCTGAGCATTCAGAGAGGCGACGTTTGTGTTAATGACTAAAGCCATGATGAATCTCCTGGATTAATAATCTGTTGCAGTAGCTGCGAGTGGCTGGCTTTGCTGCGACATGTCGGTTGATGAAGTCTGAGCACAACGGACTAATCAGCACTTCTAATCAGGTTATCGACACATCCAAGAGGAGCTTTAGAAATTTTTTATGGCGGGAACCAACTATTTACAACAAGAAAGGCAAAAAAATATTTCGTCTGGTTATATAGAGCGGAAAAACGTCAATTTACCGACCGTAAGCATCCATTGCCTTGCTGGCAATTACGTGCTGACGTAACTCTGTCGTTGCTTTGTCGCGATTTTCCTCGGCAAGTACCGACAACTGCTTATTAATCCCTTTGATCTCCTGAATAACACCCGCCGCTTTCGCCTCAAGATTAGCTTCCGCCAGAGATTCCAGGTATTCGGGGTCATTTATAGACAGTAGACCTTGCTGACGTTGTTGTACCAGGGTTTCAAAAGATTCCCAATCGCCAGCTTGAGCAAGGGATAAAAGCGCTTGGGATTGACTCAGTGCACGTGCCAGGGGGTCTAACAGGGGATTGGTTTCCATAGAACAACTCTTTGTAATGGAATAAACGCAGACTAACTCTATACAGCAAGATTAGCAAAAGATTATCGGTTTGGCGCAGAAGTTTGCCGCGCCAAAACGAGAGTAAGAGCACATTACCATTAGACGTATTCCACAAAATCTGGAAAAGCCGATTATAGATAGGAAAAAAGCGTCAGCTGACTGACCTTGGCAAAGCTCTGATGAGAGGCATTCAAAATCAACGTCTGCATGGACAATTGAATGCTTGCTTCGCTCACATCGACACTTTCCAAGCTAGCCAATACGGTTTTACTCGATAAGGTAATGTCCATATTCAAGTCTTTCGCGCTTTCCAAGGTATTAGCCCTTGCACCCACCTCACCCTGCACCGCAACTAAATTCGTAATAGTGTTTTCAAGATTGGTCAGTGTTTTAGCAACTAACTTTGCTAATTCTGCTTTACTCTCCGGCGTATCCTGCACATTACGCATGACATCCGCAAAGCGCGACAAGGTAGTTAACAAACCTTGTTTGTCCGTGGACTCAATAAAAAAACTGTCTCCCGGCTGGATCAACAGCCCGCGAGTAGATGACGTACCTAAACCCTGGGTCTTCAAGCCCGTTACATCATCTAAAAATGCGTTGCCCCCCTTGATAGTAACCTTGGCATTTGAATTAGAAATAATTCCCTGATCGGTGACCGTTAAACCCAAGCGCGCCAATTGCGCTGCATTGGCAGGATCATTAAATGCATTCGCTAAATCGGTCGCATTGGTTATGTTTTGATTAAAAGTAATCGATTCTACTTTGCCATTCACTTCTAGCTGGAAGGTTAAGGGCGACACACTAAAATCATGGGCTGCAGTAAACGCAAACGGTAAATTAACCGATGTGGTACCTGCCCCTTGGGTCGCAAAACCCAATGCAGTGTCTGTATTTAACGTACCGCTATTGATGTTGATATTTTGGCCGCTGGCTGAATGGAATCCGGTCGCATCAACAGTTAACCCTAAATTCGCTAATTTATCCGCATTACTATTAGGTGCACCCACGACACTGTTAAATGCCGCTGCCAAGTCCGTTGCATTAGTAACGTTTTGATCCAACAATAGCGTTTCGGTCTTTCCACCAACTGAAATTGAAATGTTGGTCGGCGTCAGGGAAAAGTCAAACGCACCTACAGCACCAAAATTCAAATCCGCGGCTATCGCTGCCTCTCCCGGATGGGGATTTCCTAAAATTTTAAAGCGTGCGCCGGCCACTTCAATGTCAACACCCGCCACGTAGGGTTGATTCACCAACAATTGTTTACCATTAGACTTTTGCGTTACCGTGTAATTAGTGGCCGACGCTGTTTTGGTAAAGGTAACCACCATGTCATCAGGGTAAAGCTTATCGAATTCCGCCTGATCAAATACTTGTCCGACGGTAATAATCGCAGGGGGATTTGATTTATTGGCAGCACTCGCAGAAGTATTAAACGTATTATGGCCGCTGGGAATATCGACAAATGCTTTCTTACCGGAATCACTCACCGCAACACTCACCGATGCAGATGCCTGCAACCGCAACTGACCTTCGTCGCCCAGATAATTAAAGTTTCCACCACCATCACCTACAAAAGGTTTAGTGTTACTTTGATATCCCGCAAAAATATATTGCCCTGAGGCGTTGCGCGTATTTTGTAAATTCAATAGTTCCTGAATGCGAGTTTCTACTTCGGCTGCCAGGGCATCGTAGTTTGACGCGGTCATTACCGCCGTGTTACCGGCATACACCGCTTGCTCACGCATGCGATGCACGAGATCAACAATACTTTGCAGGTTAGTTTCTTCCAGATTCAAGCTGTTTTCAGCCACATCAATATTTTTTTTGTACTGCTCAGTACGCGCCAACTCCAGATTCAATTGCAAAATAGTCGCCGCCGCTACCGGGTCATCCGCCGGAGTCAACACGCGTTTTCCAGTTGCAATTTGCTCCTGGGTTTTGGTAATCGCCGCTTGCGCCTGACCAATACCGAGGTTGGCAATATTATAAATTTGTGTCGTGGATACGCGCATAATGAAATCCTCTTTTCCGGCAACAAGCGGCAACAACTTGCCAGTATCTTGCTGATAGGATATTCAACGCACAAAGTGTTCCAACTATGAAAAATATGAGGAAACTATTTTTTAGTTAATTGACGGAATTGCGAGACTGGTGTGATGGTGAAAAGTGTGGCCGCGATCGACGCGGAAGCAGCCACGTTTTAATAGTTTGTCAGAGAGAATTTAATAACGTATCAAACAATTCTCGCGCAACAGATATCACTTGCGCATTGGCCTGATAAAGTTGCTGGAACTTAATTAAATCCGCCGCCTCTTCATCCAGGTTTACACCCGAAATTCCCTCACGCATGGTGTTTGTTTGCTCTAGCAGACTTTTACTGGCTTCAGTATTGATTTTTGAGAGGTTACTTTTCGTTCCAACCTCTTCAACCATTTTTGCATAACCATCGGCAAAACTCAGACTGCCGTCTTGCAAGGTTTTGGCCGACTCTAATGCCGTCATTGCGAGTGCGTTGCGGTTATCATTACTGCCATTGGTATTAAAACCGACTGTAAATACATCACCCGCTTTAGGTTGGCCGCTGACAGCTACCTGATAACCAATAAACGAAGACGCCGCAAAACCTGGCAGGCTACTATCACCAAAATAGGGGCTGTTGGTTGGCGATGTTTGCAGGCTAATACCGTTTGCCATCGTAATATCTATACGCCCGCCAACAGTAACCGCACTCTGCTCAACGGTGCCCACAGTAAGCGGATCATCCTGGCCGATTAACCGCACATTCGGATTGCCACTGCCGTCATTGACATCAATAGAGTTAACGCCCGCGTTGGACGCAGACAGGCGAATATCCAAATTAACACCTGACGAAGCCACCAAGCGTAACTCAGGCGCACCCGTAATCGGGTTATTTGCGCTTTGTGCGCGAATACCCAATGCTTTCAAATTTTCATTGGAATTAATTCGTTCAGCGAGATAGTCATTGAACTCGGATTCGCTGACATTGGGATTAGGTACATCTGCGGCAAACGCCGTATTGGAATAATTATATTCTAATAAATTTTCGCCGTTGACCGACAACTGCAAGGGCGGTGCATAAGTCGTAGTATCGAAATTAATATCGGTAATGGTCGCCGTAGTGTAAGCATTGGCGGACACACCCGATAACGCACTAATTTGCGCAGCCGTTTGCGCGGCAGAGGCGCCAGGCGTAGTGGTAATAGTTTTGTTGGTGATTGCACCGGTTTCCGGGTCGCGAAACGTAAAACGAAGTTGTTCCGCCAAATAACCATTGGATTGGGGCAAACTGGCCGCGGTCATGGGCCCGGGCAAATCCGGCGGTTCAGTGGCAATTTGCGATGTGCGTCCTGCAGGAAGCCCCACCCGCTCCCCCCTGCCGGTAATGCGGGTCTCGCCAATATCGGAGGTAAAAATATTGTTGCTCGCCCCTGGCACAAAGGTTTGGTCACGCATGGCCGGCACTAAATCTTTTGGATTTGCCGGGTCTGTGTTATCCAGAACGTCGTAAGTGGTTTCCGATGTAAAACGAATAATAATTGGCGGTGTTAACGTACCCGGCTTACTAAACGCGGGCAAACGGTTGCCAGCAGCGTCTACGAGACTTAACACTTCACCGGCACTAATTAACCCGCTGCCCGAGTTACTGGTATTACCTGCCGTACGAATGGGCGCTGCAAATGCCAGGTCTTCGGGGCGTTGAATTTCGGCGTGAATACTCTCCGCGCCACGTTTTGTCGGTTGGATAGTAAAAGTGTCGCCGCCCTGAAAAGAACCGCTGGTTAGATTAACGGTAATACCGTCAAAAGAAACTTCAGCCGGATAAACCCCGGTTAATGTGCCTTGATCAATAACCGCTTTATCCGATAGCCGAGTCACTAAATAGTTACTGCTACCCGGCAGGATTTCAAAGCGGTAATCGCTGGTCGTTAATTGGTTAACATCATCAATCGTCACAGAGATCACACGATCATCCGGCGATGCATTTGCGCCATGCATCACTCGGCTGGCAGTCAATGCGGGCTCATTAATATCACCAAACATACGCTGACCGTAATCGCCATCCAAATCGATACCGCGTTGTTGCTGCGTATTAAATTGATCTGCCATCGCCAGAGCTATTCGGCCCAACTCATTCATTGATGGGTACAACACCTGATCGCGAAAACCCAGCAGGCCGCCTAGTTGCCCGCCAGATATTTGCCCGCTGATATCACTGGAGACACCGTTGCTGGTAATTTGGATTTTTCCATCGTTGGTGACATTGAATGTACTCACTCCAACACCAACAACTAAGGGCTGACCGTTGCCGATAAACACATTCAAGTCGCCGTCATCCTGCTTCACGACTTGCAATGAAACCAGCTCGGATAATTGACGCAACGCCTCATCGCGTTTGTCCATCAAATCGTTAGGTTCATTGCCATTTCCGGATGCGCGTTTATCAGCAATTGCCTGGTTTAATGTAGCAATGGACTTCGCCAGCGAATTCATCTGTGAGGTAACTGTACCCAGCTCACGATTAACACTTTTCTCGATATCATCCATGCGCTGATATAAATTGTTAAAGCGAATACTCAAACTCTCCGCCTCAGTAACAATTAATTGGCGCGCAGGAGTTGAGGCAGGGTCATTGGAACCATTTTGCATAGCAGCAAAAAAAGTTTGTAGCGAACCAGTAAGCCCGGTACTAATGTCGGCAAACAATTTATCGACCTTGCCGATATTGGTATTAAATTTATTTAACTGGTTATAGGTAGAAGTATCCAATCGCAGCTGTGCGGTAACAAACTCATTGACCACTCGCTCTATTGAAGTCGTGTTAACACCGGAACCTATGAACCCAGCAGCGCCAATATTTTGTTCTGGTCGCGTTGCGTAGTTAACTTCCTGACGAGTATAACCGGCGGTGTTAGCGTTGGAAATATTGTGACCGGCCGTACGCAGCGCATTTTGACTGGCCTGCAAACCGGAAATAGCGTTGGAGAGAATACCGGACATAGGACTACTCCACTAATTTCCGGCCAGCGACGGCCGCATTGGAAATAAACGATTGTGCCGCCTGCGCCACTTCGCTCACAGAGCGAATTGCGTCAGAGTTCAGCAGGCTTTTAATTTTTTTGGCATACAATGGATCAGTCGCGTAACCCGCCGATTGCAAAGCCTCCGCATAAGCTGACGAATTATTTCCTGCCTCCAGCGCATCCTGATAGCGAGGATTGTTTTTCATTAACTTCACATAATCAGAAAAACTTTCCGAATAATCGTTGTATTTACGAAAATCGGCTTTTTCACTCGCCGCAATTCCATCGCGGTATTCGAGGGTCGCGATATTTACCTTTCCACCTTCCCAACCAGTGTTAGCTTTAATATTGAAAAGATTAAAGCTGTTATTCCCTTTCTGGTCATGAATAACGTGTTTGCCCCAACCGGTTTCCAATGCGACCTGGGCAATTAACACATCGGGATTAATTTGTAATTCGGCAGCCGCTTTTTCTGCATGCGGCTTAATCATCATGACAAAATTTTCCTGGCTTTCACTCACACTGGATTTTTGCCCGGCACGAGAATTCATCGTTTGGGGCTTACTCAACAACGCAGGAATATAAGCGGAGTTGAGAACCGGGTAATCTTGCGCTTCCACCTCACCTTGATCAGGGTTCAACAATGGGTTATTGGAGTTATCGCTCATGCGCATGAAATCAACAACCCAGGATTCGAGGTTCTCAAGGTCGTTAGCGAAAACCTCGTTTTCAGCATCGGCAACTGCCGCCGCAGAATCTTTATGAACCACAGCGGCAGGCAACTCACCAGTGTTGGCTGCAGATAAACCCCCTGTAGATGAACTACGGGTATCCGGCTTCATACTACCGCCATAGGCTTGTAGCATTTGCTTATAAAAATGATCTGCCAAACCAATACCACGACCACTGGTCAGGTTTAACACCATTTGCTGGTCGAGCATATCGCGATGAAACCGCGTAGTACTGCTATCGAAGTAATTGCCTTGTGAAAACACATCATTGGCTTCGCGCATGGTTTTTAGCATTTGTTGTACAAACATGGCTTCAAATTTTTTGGCGATTTCTTGTAATGCCTGTGGATCTTTGGCGCGCCCCATCGCCTTGACGGAATCAAGTGAGTTAGCGTCAAGATAAGTATCCTGCACCTGAGGTGTTTTTACGCCGGTATCGACAGTTAACATTTAGATCACCACTAATTCTGCTTTAAGTGCACCCGATTCTTTGAGCGCTTCCAGAATCGCCATTAAATCGCTGGGTGATGCACCCACGTTATTAACGGATTTCACTATGTCATCCAGGTTGGCGCCAGGTGCAAACTTGAACATTGGGTTAGTTTCTTCATCCGCTTTAACATTACTACTCGGCACCACAACGGTTTGACCACCGGCCAATGCATTTGGCTGGCTCACGGTTAAACTTTCTGCCACGGAAACAGTAAGACTTCCATGCGTAACCGCGACTGGTGACACGCGTACATTTTTACCAACAACAATTGTGCCGGTGCGTGAATTGATAATGACCTTGGCAACCTCCTCACCGGGAGTTACCTCGACATTTTCGAGCATGGAAATAAAATCCACGCGTTGAGCAGGATTTGCCGGAGAATTCACCATAATAGAAACGGCATCTAACGGACGCGCTACATCTGGCCCCAACATCGCGTTAATACTTTTTGCCAATTGATTGGCGGTAGTGAAATCGGCGCGATGTAAATTAAATACAATCGGTTGGCCTCCCGCAAAATTGGTTTCCACCATTCGCTCTACGGTTGCACCACTGGGAATACGACCTGCACTCGGAATATTCACGGTAATTTTTGAGCCATCGTTACCCGAAGCGCTTAAACCACCAACGACCAGATTACCTTGGGCAACGGCATACACTTTTCCATCCAAACCTTTTAACGGTGTCATTAACAAGCTACCGCCACGCAAACTTTTCGCATTACTTATGGAAGAAACTGTTACATCAATAGTTTGACCAGGTTTGGCAAACGCCGGTAGCTCAGCTTGAATCATTACCGCTGCGACGTTCTTCATTTGCATGCGCGCACCTTCCGGTACAGTAATACCAAATTGTTTCAACATGGAATTAAAGGACTGCACAGTAAACGGCGATTGCGTCGTTTGGTCGCCGGTACCATCAAGCCCAACCACGAGACCATAACCCACTAATTGGTTCGCGCGCACGCCCGCAACACTGGCAATGTCTTTAATGCGCTCGGCTTGGGCAGCAGTGCTCGCCCACATCAACACACCGATGACTAACCAACAAAAATTACGCATACACACCTCAACCAAAATGTTACTCGTACATCTACGACCAATTAGATTAGCGCCGGGCGCACAATTAAAGCGGCCACAAATCACTGTTAAAAAAGCGCGACAACCAACCCATTTGTTGGGTGCTAGCCAATTCGCCAGTGCCACTGTAGGAAATTTTGGCGTTCGCTAAACGCGTAGAAACGATAGTATTGTCTGGCGCAATATCTTCCGGGCGCACAATGCCACTGATGCGAATAAATTCATCGCCGCGATTCAAGGTAATCCACTTTTCACCACGCACAATTAAATTTCCGTTGGGCAGAATTTCTGCCACTGTCACGGTTATATTGCCTTGCAAACTATTGCTCTGGTCTGCATCCGCACTGCCGTCAAAGGTGCGATCCTGTTCCATCGTCGTGGTTAATTCGTTGCCCTTAATGGTGGGATTTACCCCCAACAACGGCCCTGCATTAAAATTCACACCGCTCTTTTTCCCGGTAGTTACGCCAGAGGATTTTCTGGACACAGTGCGTTCACTCAGGGTTACGGTAATGACATCACCGACGAAATGCGCTTTGCGATCATCAAATAGATTCATACCGTACGCATCCTGATACAAAGAACCTTCCGTGCGCTGTGGAACTGGCATATTGGCAGCGATAGTCGGTGCATACGCAGGATCATCCGCCATAGGTTTTCTGTTAGCACAGCCACTCAGCACAACAATCGCCGCAACCAGGCTGATAAGTTGAACGCTTGAGAAAGAAAATTGCAGGTTCATGATGCGGCACTCAAGGTAAAAACGTGATTAAAGATTCTGCGTGATAAACTGCAGCATTTGGTCTGCCGTTGAAACCACTTTGGAATTCATTTCATACGCGCGCTGGGTAGTAATCATGTTCACCATTTCTTCCACGATATCCACGTTGGAATTTTCCAACATCCCTTGCTTAATAACACCCATACCATTCTCACCGGGTGTACCTTGCACCGGGTTGCCACTGGCTACCGTTTCTACAAACAAGTTCCCGCCAATTGGTTGCAAACCTGAGTGGTTAACAAAATCCACCATGGTAATGGTCCCCAATTGTTGCGGGTCCACTTGTCCATTGGTGTAACCATTCACAGTTCCATCGGTGCCAATCGTGACTTTGTTGGTGCCCTCAGGAATTACGATGGCGGGTTCCAGCAATAAACCATCGGCATTCACCACTTGCCCTTCACCATTAATTTGCAATTGGCCATTACGCGAATAAACGATGCTGCCATCCGGTTGCAGAAATTGCAGAAAGCCGTGGCCATCAATCGCAATATCGAGCGACTGATCGGTGACTTGTAAATTACCCTGGGTAAACTCTTTCTGCGTTGCAACAACACGCACACCCGCACCCAATTGCAAACCGGACGGCAATTCGGTGTCTTGCGTTTGTTGTGCGCCTGGCTGACGCTGGTTTTGATACAGCAGATCCTCAAAAATAGCGCGGTCGCGCTTGTAACCAATCGTGCTGGTATTTGCCAGGTTATTGGAGATGGTAGTGAGCTGACGATCCTGTGCTGATAATCCGGTTTTACTGACATAGAGTGCGGCGTGCATGATCTATTCCTCAGGTTAAATGCATTAACAAAACGCATTAAAAAATTACGACATTTGCAATAACTGCGCTGACGCTGCTGAGTTTTCTTCAGCCGTCTTCATTACTTTTACTTGCATTTCATATTGGCGAGAGAGACTCAAAATTTGCGTGAATTCTTCCACAGCGTTGACATTGCTCCCCTCGTACATGCCGCTGCGAATAACGACTTCAGGTGCAACCGCTGCATTCAAACCATCGCGCTGACGAAATAAACCGTCATCGCCTTTTTCAATGGTTTTGATATCGGGATTCACTAATTTCAATTGGCCAACCTGCACCATGGCTTCCGGCCCCTGGCCCAACCCCACAATCGAGATAGTGCCATCAGAGCCAATTTGAACCTTTTCATTTTCGGGAATATTGATGGGGCCACCCGCGCCCAGCACAGGCAAGCCATTGGAAGTGCGTAACATGCCGTTCGCATCAACAGCGAGATTGCCAAAGCGGGTGTAAGCTTCTGAACCGTCCGGCGCTTGCACCGCGATAAAGCCGTTACCCTGAATGGCGACATCCAACGAATTATTAGTTGTGATCATCGGGCCGGACTCAAAATTTGAACGCGGTGATTCAGTCAATGCATAGGCGCGAGTGGGCTGACCTTCCCCGTAATACACACCCATACTGCGCGATTGTTCAAAGTCAGCACGAAAACCTGTGGTACTGAGGTTCGCCAAATTGTTGGCGCGATTAGCCTGGGCCAACATATTGTTCTTGGCACCGCTCATGGCAATAAACAGGGCTCTGTCCACGATTTCTACTCCGGTTTCCAGCACTAACTACTAGCGCTAGTTTTTTGGCGAATTTGCCGTTACCGGAAGTTTTGCAAGAGCGGTGCCAATCTGTGGATGGGATTTAATATATTGAAAATTAAAGATTTTTTCCGCTTACGTAGGGGCGCAATTTATTGCGCCCTGATGATTAACCGAATCATCGAATAGAAAGCGGCAAAGAGCTTCCGCTCTTTGCCGCTGTGTGAATGCAATTTTAATCTGTAGGGGCGCAATTTATTGCTCCCTTTTTATTGCGTCCGTATGCATTACCGGCCAGCTATTACCTCAAATTGATAATGGTTTGTGTTGTCGCATTGGCGGTTTCAATGGTTTTCGCATTCGCTTGATAGTTGCGCTGGGCGATAATCAAATTCACCAATTGCTCGGACAAATCTACGTTGGATTCTTCTATTGCGCCCGCTGTTATGTTACCCAGTTGTGCGGAACCGGGAGCACCAATAATTGCTTCACCCGTTTCAAAGGTTTGTGCCCACATGGTATCGCCTACCGGTTTCAGGCCGTCAACACTGCTGAAGTTGGCCAACGCCACCTGCCCCAGAACCTGAGCTTCACCGTTGGTGAAACGCGCAAACACGATACCGGTATTGCTGATATCCAAACCAGCGAGGCGGCCAGTGGCGTAACCATTTTGATCTAACTGCTCAACGGCGAAGTCACCTTTAAACTGTGTACTGCCCGCCAAATCAATTAAAAAGTTGGAACTGGCAGGCGGCTCAGCAACGGGAACTGTACCGCCTTGCAATACATTGAGTGGGCCTAGCGCACCGATTGGGTCGCCATCTTCACCCAGTGGCGTCCAGTTGGAAATCAGCATTGAGTCAGTGGTGAATGGATCAATAGTACCGTCCGAATTGAAATGAATATTGAATGACGCCATGGTTGGCTCAGTATTCTGTGGCGATGGCAATGATGGATCCGGATCACCTACATTCTGACCATCAATTTGTACGTACATAATCCAATGATTAGGTGATGTCAGTGGATCTGCAGGGTCATATTCTTGCTTAACGAAAAAGTGACGCATGGAATGCGCATTACCCAAACTGTCGTAAATCGTCGTAGTGGTTGCATGGTTATAGGTTTTTTGATCGATAGGGTTAAACGCATTAATCGGAACAGGCGTAAAAAAGTTGGGAACATTAATCGAACCGAACATACTGCCGCCATATACAGGAACTGTGGGAGCACTACTTGCAATCGAATAGCCTTCTTGCATAGTAACTGTCACAGCACCACCTATTTTAATTGCATCGGTTGTGTTGTTTACGATTTGCGATGTCCCCTGATTACCTTGTACTTCAGCAACGCCGCCGGCAGTGTCAAAGGTAAATTCCAAATCTTTACCACTGGCAGATACGATTTCCAGGTTGCCGTCTGAATCCAGCGTCGCACTAATCCCCAACAACGTCGATGAACTTAACGCGTTGATCTCATCGCGCATTGCAGTCATGTCTGGAGCACCGGTAGAGGTCAAGTTAACGCCATTCAAACGGAAAGAACCGTTATTGGTAAACACTTTGGGAGGCACAGCCAACGCATCGGACGCATACAAAACTGCCGTGGTGCGCGCGGTGGCCGAAACGCCCGCAAGTTTATTGAGTTCAGACGCAGTTTCGTCTGCACTTGCGCCGTATTTACTGATATAGGGCACATCTTTTCCATTAGGCCCGCGAATGACTAACGTATGCGATCCATAGTTGTTGGTCACCTCTGGAATTCCCGCATCGTGTGCCGTTGCATGTGGAGTACCCGCAGCAGTGCTCACGGTAGTCACTGCAGTCGTCAATGCGTTTGGATCAGAGTTAGGAGCATCAATTGTCACAGTAACCGTGGACGGTGTGCCTGTTGCCAAATCGCGGAATTTTAATTCATTAGTGGTATTGTCCGCATAGGCTTCCACGTTGACCGGGCTGGCGGAATCAAAGTTCGCGGAGTTAATTAAGGTCGCCAGCGCCGATAAAGATGTTGCAGAACCAGTATTCAGGGTTAGATAAACACTGTCGGTTGCAAGGCTCACCGGGTCAGTGCGCGACAGGGTAAACGCCGTTGTATTTGCCGCGCTGAACGTCAGTGGCGTTGCTATCGCACCCAAGTTCAAGGTAGTGGTGGTGGCAACTTTCGCACCTAGCTGCGCCTCATTAATACCCGAACCGTTAGTGGCAAAACGAGATCCCGTGGTTTCCAACACCACTTCGCTCGAATCCAGATTAAATGATGCATCCACCGCGGTAGTTTGACGCGGCTCTTGCGAACTAACATCAACGCGCAAATCACCCAGAATTCCGCTCACATTGCCCGCGTCGTCCGCAGCAAAGCCCTGCAGCAACGCACCGGTACCATTCACGATATACCCGTCTTTATCCAAGCCAAAAGTACCTGCCCGGGTAAACAAACGTTCGCCATTTTTTTCTACCACAAAAAAGCCTTCGCCATTCACCGACAAATCCAATTCATTCTGGGTGAATTTCAAATTGCCTTGGGTAAATTGTTGGCGAATATTTTGAATGGTTACACCGCTACCGGGCGTATTAGAACCACCGCCCAATAAAGTGCTTGTGTATACATCGCCAAATTCAGCGCGCGAAGTTTTAAAACCAATGGTACTCGCATTGGCTATATTGTTACCGGTCACTTGCAGATCAGTATTTGCTGCACGAATTCCGCTTAACGCTGTATTGAACGACATATTACACCTCGACCATAGGGACTAATGGCTGAAAATTTTAATTACAACTCGATTAATTAAACTGTTTTACTTTGCTGGCATCTACTGCGCCAACGCCGGCAAGATTCAAAATTAATGCACCGTTCTCACCGATAGTTACACTGTTCACATTCGCACTCAGTGAAGTTTTCAGGGCTTCATTTTTACCGTTCTGATCGGCGGTGATTTCAAACTTATATTCACCGGCAGCGGCAGCAGCATCACCTGCCTCCCAATCCAGTAATTCGCCGTTCACTTCCAAATTTTGTCCATCCCAACGGAAAACCATTTCACCTTGGGAAACCTTGCCCACTGGAATTTTTTGTACCAGAGCACCGCTCTCGTCATAAATATTCATTTTCAAATTATCGGTTGAATAGGCAAGATCTGCACTTCCTGAAACAATTCCACCTTTGGTTAATGTGCTCTTATCTGACTCAACGGTGACACTGCGACCAACCAATGATGATGCTTGCAACGCGTTATTGGACATAAAGCTATTAAACGTTTTGTTTAAACGCTCCAAACCTTCCACCGAACTGAACTGGGCTAACTGCGCAACAAACTCACTGTTATCTTGCGGACTCAGCGGGTTTTGATTATTCATTTGCGTAATCATCAACTCCAGAAATGCGGCCTGTCCCAATTCGTTGTTATTTTTTTTGGTTTCAGTTTTCTTGTTGATACTCAGGTTATCAGTAACGCTGGAACTGCTATTAGTGCTGCCAACAGTAGACATAATCTTTCTCCCTCGCTAATTACTGACCCAAGGTCAATACACGTTGAACCATTTGCTTGGCCGAATTCATCACTTCAACATTCATTTGAAATGCTCGTGATGACGCAATCATATTGGCCATTTCTTCCACCGGATTTACATTCGGGTAGTACACATAACCTTGTTCATCGGCCTTTGGGTGATCCGGCTCGTAACGGCGTTGCAGCGGCGCATCACTTTCTACGATGCCCAGCACTTGCACGCCAGCGGCAGCATCCACTTCATTGTCACTGTAAGTGCCTTCAACAACACTATCGCGCATTGCCTGCTGTTGAATTGCCGCAAACACTGGCTGACGACTGCGATAAACTTCATTTACACTGGAACTGGCAGATTGCGCATTTGCCAGGTTGCTGGCTGTGGTGTTCAAGCGCAAACTTTGCGCGTTCATACCAGTACCAGCGATATCAAAAATATTTCCAAGTGCCATGATCAGTTACCCATGTGGTTCCGATTAAATTATTCACCGCGAATTGCGCTACGCAATCCGGTAAATTTGCTATTCAAAAATTGAAAACTGGCTTGAAATGCCAACGCGTTTTTCATGTACTCAGCATGTTCAATTTGATCTTCCACCGTATTTCCATCGATCGAAGGTTGCTGTGGTGTGCGATACAACACATCACCTTCAACGACATCAAACCCTTGTGCCTCGATATGGCGATCCTGGGTAGTAGACATATCAAACCCCTGCGACGAATTCATTTTTTGTTGCAGGGCTTGCTTAAAATCGAGATCTTTAGCCTTGAAATTTGGGGTGTCGATATTGGCCAGGTTATTAGCTAATACCGATGCGCGCTCAGAGCGAAAGTGCAGCGCCGTTTCGTGAATTCCCAAGGCTTTATCGAACGAGATAGACATAATCAGCAACCCGGTGATTGGTAGGTGGCAAATTGGATCAGCCACTTTTTACGGTTACCAACACCAAAGCAACCCCTGTGCCAACCGCCAAAATATTATCTATCCATATGATTTACATAGTTTTTTTATTATCGCTAAGTGGCTCTTCAAAAAGCGGCAAAGGCAAAGCGGCAAAGGATTTCCGCTCCGGCTTCCGCGCTATTGCAGAAAAAACCCATAAACAAAAATGCCCGCAAAGTGCGGGCATTTCAGCGTGTAAGACGGGCAGATTAAATTGCCTTGTAGAGAATTCCCGGTTCGCAGCGCACCATTTCAAATAGATCCGCTGCGCCCGCCAAACCTTCAGAGGAACCAAGGAATAATAAGCCCTGCGGCTTTAGTGATGCGTGAATTTTTTGCAGAATTTGCCGCTTTAAATCGGCATTGAAATAGATCAACACATTACGGCAAAACACAATGTCAAACTTGCCGAGACTCGCGTAGGAATCCATTAAATTGAGTGAGCGGAAATCAATTCGCTCTTTCACAAACCCCTTTACCCGCCACATTGTCGGGGTGGGATTGTCAAAATAGCGCTCCAAACGATCTGCCGATAAACCACGCATAACTGACAACTTATCGTATTCCCCACGCTTTGCCTGATCCAAAACGGTCGAGGATAAATCCGTTGCTACAATTTGCACAGCGCGCGGCAAATTGCCCATAGCCTGACGCTTATATTCCTCCACCATCATGCTAATCGAATAAGGCTCTTGCCCGGAAGAACAGGCAGCCGACCAAACGCGAATAGGTCCAAACATACGATTGTTGGGCGCCATTAATTGCGGGAGCAGCGTATTTTTTAAATGATCGTAGGGATAATTATCGCGAAACCAGAAGGTTTCGTTGGTGGTCATCGAATCAACGACCTGGTCCTTTAATTTACGATTAAAGCCTTGTTTAAGTACCTTAACCAACTCGCCAAAGGAAGCAATATTATTTTCTTCCAGGATACGACGAATCCGATTGGTCACCAGGTACTGTTTGTTGTCACCCAGGGAAATCCCGCAGGCATCTTCAAGGAATTGACGAAACTGATCAAACTCTTGCTGATCCAGATTATCTCGACCAGCAACGGGTTTAGTAAAAGGCGAATCTTTATTAATCATAACTACTCAACGCAACTCATAACCGCACTCCCCTGCGCTATTTCCATCAAGCCTGCTCGGGCGGCAGGAGGCTCTCACCAGTGATCGCCAGAACGCGATCATTCACGCGTTTAGCCAACTCGTCGGGGTGGAATTTTGCCAAAAAGTCATCCGCACCCACTTTACGCACCATAGCTTCATTAAACACACCGCTTAACGATGTATGCAAAACAATATGCAGGTTTTTAAGTTGCGGATGATTGCGAACTTCCGCCGTAAAGGTGTAACCATCCATTTCCGGCATCTCGATATCACAAATAATCATGATGAGCTCGGCGTAAGGATCTTTACCCTCCTTCATTAAATCCTGCAGGTAGTTGAATCCCTCTGCACCATCTTTCTTCAAGGTGGTACGAATTCCCATGCCCTCCACCACACGCTGGATTTGTTTACGTGCAATGGTGGAGTCATCAATGATCAACACATGTTTTTGCACTACGCGATCAGCAATGCCGTCTTCAATAACACCTGCACTGACTTCTTCGCGAGGAGGTGCAACTTCGGCAAGAATTTTCTCGACGTCGATAATTTCCACCAACTGGCCATCAACTTGAGTAACCGCGGTCAGGTAATGCTCCTTACCGGCACCTTTGGGTGGCGGGTGAATATCACCCCAGTTCATATTCACGATACGTTCGACCGAGCGAACCAAAAAGCCTTGGGCCGTACGATTGTACTCAGTGATGATGACAAAGCAGCTTTCAATATCTGGCAACTCGCGGCGACCAATTGCCAGGTTCATATCCATAATCGGCAAGGTTCCGCCGCGAATATGGGCCACCCCACGTACAACCGAACTACGTCCCGGAATCGCGTTCAATTGGGGACACTGCAAGACTTCTTTCACCTTGAAAACATTGATGCCATATAACTGCTGGCCACCAAGGCGAAACAACAGGAGTTCAAGACGGTTTTGACCAACCAGCTGGGTGCGCTGATTGACACTATCCATTACGCCGGCCATGCAATTACCTCATTCTTATCCAGTCGCTTTTATACGGAAGACCAACCTGCATCAGCCGTCAGGATCACGGCATGGTATTTGCTTTGGTGCTAGTAAAACTGGTTAGCGGCAAAAAAGTGTCAGACTTTAGTCGTTAACCACTCGATTTCGGCTGACCTCAAGTTCATAAACTTGAGGATAGGACAAAATATGGAACTTCCTAGTTTTTATAGAACTTTCGCGAAGAATATTTTGCGCCAAAGAACATCATTCCCAGTAAATGCTCAAAAGCGCCTCAAATCGCTAAACATTTGTGCTTTTACGCTGTTTTTAGGGGTTTCTTGTGCCTGGGGTCAGAGTTACGCATCCGGTTTGTATAGCCAACTTCAGTTAAAGCAGGATGCAGCCAATTTTCTGGCGGAGGAGTACGGAAGAACCGTCCATGAACGCATAGATATCAATGTTGGCAACCTCGATGATCGGTTACGTCTAGCGCAATGCCCAACGCCAGTGAAGTTTAATGCTCAGGATCAATCCGGCCTGGGCGGCAACATCAGTGTGAAAGCCCAATGCGTTGGGCAAATTGCCTGGACAGTACACATTCCTGCGCAAGTGATGATTTATCGGGAAATTCCCGTCGCCGCCATGGATATACCCCGCGGCCAATCGATCTCCGGCTCACACCTGACGAGCGCACTGGTCAATGTCAGCAGTATTCGCCAAGGGTTCGCAGATACGCCTCAAGCCATCGTTGGCCGGGAAGCAAAACGCAACATCGGCAAAGGCGAAGTGTTCAAAACCAACCAAATGGATTCACCCACTACTGTTAGACGGGGCGAGGTGGTGATGCTCGAATCCATTGCTGGCGCCATTTAAGTCAGCAGTTCAGGTACCGCAATGAGCGACGGACGCCTGGGGCAAAAAATCCGGGTAAAAAACAGCTCGTCGGAAAGAGTTATATCGGGAATCGTAAAAGGTCAGGGCCTGGTCCAGACACTCTGATTGGACTAGACGCAGGCTACACACAGATGAAAGATTTTTTAAAATATTGCTAAAGTTAAGCGGACTACCGCCGATAAACTGGCTAGGGAGGCTCCAATCAGTGCCTTCCACGGTGTCCCGACATAGCAACCGTGACATTTTTGTACAAATCGCCACACGGCGAACAGGGGAAAACAAATGAACTTTAACACCAACAATTCACTGGACTCCGTGAGTGCCAAAAGCACTCGAAGCAAGCCCAGCACTAGCAGTGCTCCAGAAGCCAAGGCGCCTGCCAGTACTCCAGCACCAAGCGGCAACGCTGGTGATCAGGTAGTACTCAGTCAGGAAGCACAAACTCTGGGTCGCTTGCAAAGCAAGATCGACAGTGCGCCAGATGTAAACCTGGACAAAGTGGCAGAAATTCGCCGTGCGATTGCCGAGGGGCGTTTCGAAATTAACCCTGAACGCATCGCAGAAAACATGTTGAATCAGGATTTGTTGGGTTAAATCGAAAAGTTTAAAACCGTTTTATTGACCGAATGGTGGCAGACAGGTTCTTCCCCGGCACCTGGCTATCACCCTTCATCGACACACAAAAGAGGTTGCTATGTCTCTTGATATTACCGCACTGCGCCAAATGCTCGCGCAGGATTCCGCCGCACTCACTCAACTCAAGCAACTACTTGCCAACGAGCGCGAACTGCTTGAACAACGCAAACAAGAAGGCTTGCAAGAGATCATTGAGCGCAAAGCAGCAGTTATCGATCATTTAAATAACAGCGCCAGAATTCGCAACCAAATACTCAACGCACTAGGCCTATCAACCAATGCAAGCGGCTGGGATACCTTCTTACAGCGCAATACGGCTACCCTACCCCTACGCGACGAGTGGAAAAACCTGGTAAGCGATTTTGAAGAATGCCAAAAAATGAACGACGTGAATGGCAAGATGATTGCTCGTTCCCAGCAAACGCTCAATCATTTACTGAACCTGCTGCGCGGTAAAGTTGCTGCACCCTCGCTCTACACGGCAAAAGGCACGCAAACCCAACACTCCTCGTCATATACCGTAGCCAAAGCGTAACGACTCCGGCATCCAACTCAGCACCGCGCCACCCGTGCGGTGCACCTTTCTTCTTCAAATTGCTACTTAAGAAATTTGTTCGTCATAAATATTGGCGTGGCCTCTTCTGCGAGTATTCTGGCACTTACCGCATGAGTTAATTACGTCGCTATGTCTAT
>JACCEA011327919.1_pt1 | contig 21472 bp, 17 predicted proteins | sample 7449851 | NCBI WGS metagenome assembly JACCEA01 (sample SAMN15323453, study PRJNA562643) | freshwater metagenome | isolation source: river surface water | place: USA:Blue River Watershed | collected 2017-08-18 | reverse complement strand
CGTTGAAGGTGAAAAAGACAAAGAAAATGACAATCCCAAAAATCGAACATTTAATATGCCACTCAATACAATTTTATACGGACCTCCGGGAACGGGCAAAACCTTTCACAGTATTACACATGCTGTGGCAATAATTGACAACATTAATCCAAATGAATTAATTGAATCGAGCAAGACCGAAACAGGTAGAAAAGTTATAAAAGAACGCTACGATCAATTATTTGAATCGGGAAATATTGCTTTCACAACATTTCATCAAAGTCTTAGTTATGAGGATTTCATTGAAGGGATAAAGCCCTTAGAACCTACTCCAGGCCAATCTATGCAATATGATATTGTAGATGGAATTTTCAAAAGGATATGTGATAAGGCAGAAAAATGTATTTCAACCAATTTAACCCATGGCAGTTCTTTTGATGATGCCCTCGAGCAACTTGAAGCAGAATGGCGGTCAACTCCTAATATGTCTTTTGAATTAACTAGAGACAATAAAAGTTTTACAATAACAGATTTTAAATCTAAAAACATCCCATTTAAAAAAGCCAGCGGAGGTACTGCTCATAGCCTCAGTAAAAAGACACTTTGTGATTTATACCTGGGAATTAGAAAATTCTTTCCGTCTGGTCTAGAGATTTATTACAAACCTGTACTGGACAAATTAAAATCATACACTACAGTACTTGCGGATTCCTCAAGTGATTCTTATTCAAAACCTTGCAAGTTTGTGTTAATCGTTGACGAGATAAATCGAGGTAACGTTTCCCAAATCTTTGGTGAACTGATTACATTACTCGAGCCAGATAAACGTATTGGAGAAAAGGAAGAGATACGTCTAACACTTCCGTATTCAAAAGAAGAGTTTGGTGTACCCTCAAATATTTATATCATTGGCACCATGAATACAGCAGATCGAAGTGTTGAAGCTATTGATACCGCTTTGCGTAGAAGATTCTCCTTTGTTCCAATGATGCCTGATTATAATGAATTAAATGAGGAATGTGATGGTGTAAATTTAAAATTATTGCTAAAAACATTGAATGATAGGCTGATTGTCCTAAAAGACAGAGACCATACAATTGGCCATGCTTGGTTATGGAATATTACAACTATCGATGGTTTAAAACTGGCATTTAAGGATAAAATAATTCCTTTGCTCCAGGAGTTTTTCTATAACGATTATCAGAAACTTGGGTTACTCTTGGGTCAATATTTTGTAGTTTCTGATATTCCCGTAGATCGTGATCTTTTTGCCACATTCCCTAACGGCGATGGGCTTAGAAATCAATATTCAAACAAACCCATTTACAAACTTACCGAGTCTCAAAATTGGACATTAGAGGCATTTCAGTCTATTTACCAAACACGGAATATTCAGAACTAATGAAGTTGTTACAAGTATTTGAATATGAGAAGCTACATGTAGATGGTCAATTTACAGAAGACCATTTGACTGCGCTTGCTAAATACAATCAGGAGCATGGTGGCTCATATTTCAAACTTGGCTATAAGTCTGTTCAATTCCAGCAGTATGTTGGGGTTATTCAAGTTGGTAATTTGACAATCGAAATTTTACCAAAAATTGGAAAGGAATCATCACCAGGATCAAACCCTGCTAAGTGGCAACAGATTCTTTTAGACATGTTGCAACAGTGTAATTGGATGACGGTATATGCAAATGAGAAAGCACCCCTTCAATTTAAATATAATAGCATACTTGAGGCCTATCTTGAATTATTTCTTCGTGAATGCGAATACCTGTTGAAACTTGGCTTGATAAAGAAATATAGACAAACCGAGGGCAATAAAAATGCTCTTAAAGGTAAACTCATTTTTAGCAAAAATATACAGTTTAACATAGTTCATCAAGAGCGTTTTTATACACGGCACCAAGTTTATGATAAGAACAATATTTACAACCAAATATTATATAAAGCACTTAATACTATCCCAAGTATCACAAGTAATCCGTTGCTGAACGATCGTTTATACAACATTCTCTTTTCCTTCCCTGAATTGGATAATATACAGGTTACTTCGTCAACGTTCAGTAATTTTAATTTTGATAGAAAAACAAGCGCATACGAAGAGGCAATGAGCATTGCGGCAATGATTCTTTTGAATTATCGTCCAGACATCCAAAATGGGCGAAACAATATATTGGCCTTACTTTTCGACATGAATGATCTTTGGGAGGAGTATGTATTCCGTCAACTACTTCGTTTTTGCAATCCCACAATCCGAATTAAACCGCAAGACCCTAAAAAAATATGGCAGAGTGAGATTAATAGTGTGTCAAAAAGAGTTAAACCAGATATTGTCCTAGAGACAGCAAATAAGACATTAATAATCGACACTAAATGGAAATTGCCTGAGGATGATATACCAAGCGATGCCGACTTAAAACAGATGTTTATGTACAACGAATATTGGGACAATGCCAATGCAATTCTGTTTTATCCGAAAGATTCAGGTGAAACAAATATTGATTCTGGAATTTTTGTTGCGGGAGGTCGAGTTACACAAGTAGAAGGTAATACCCGTCACAAATGCGGAGTGTTAAAGGCGAGTGTTTTGAGTAATGTTGCCAATGAAAATGAACCCATTTTAGATTTAGAGTTTGGTAGAAAAATATTTGAAAAATTAGAAGAGATAGATTTGATATGACAACATTGTAATTGTTTGCTTGAAATCAAAAACTCATAATAAATTAAATTAAAAATCACAAATCAGGAATCTCAGATTCAACTTCAACGTCAATATAAGTTCCTTTAAACTGTGAATACAAAGCAATATTCTTATCGGAATATGCATGATTTACGTTGATTTCATTCCAATTATTTGCCCAAAATTCAAAGTTTATATTTGGTGTAATCATGCCGCAAAATACCCTAAAATAGATCCTTTCCCAAGAGAAATAGTTTGAAAGGGAAATTAATTTTAATTCTCACTCTCAACCCTTACAACTTATCGCTCAGCACCTTGCTGATAGTATTCTTTAACGGTTTACCCATGTAGTTGCCCACCCATTGGATGCCACGGGTGGCGCTGGTGAAGAAAATTTCATCGGCAGAGCTTAAATCAATTTCTGTGATAGGAATTTCTCTTACTTGGTAACCATAATCTTCCGCTATTTGCATGACCACTTTGCGCATAACGCCGTCTACACAATATTCACTTACTGGGGGTGTTGAAATGAATTCCCTCGAAACCATGAAAATGTTTGAAGAAATGCCCTCACAAACGTTTCCTGCATCATTGAAGATTACACACTCGTCGAAATCATTTTGCTTGGCGTAAATGCCCGCTAAAACGTAAATAAGGGCCGATGTGGTTTTTAATGTGCTAATAAAATTGCCATTTTTACTCAGTTCCTTGTAATTGCCAAGTTTATATCCTTCAGAATTTAACGGATATCCCTCGTAATCAATGGTTGTGATTTCGATGATGCTCTGCGTGTACTGATTTTTGGGTTGGTAGAAACCGTCAGCGTCCCTCAAAAAAGAAGCTCTGATTCTCGCATTTTTGATGTTTTTTGACTTGCAATACGATTCTATGACCTCTTCCATTGCGATTTTTGCAAAACATTCTGCCTCCAACATTTGCAATAAAAGCAAAGATTTGTTCACTCTCTCTTGATGGTAGAAAGCATGTTGCAACCTGCCATTACTGAGTTTCATTGACTCGAAAAATCCATCTCCGTATCTATAAATTCTTGAAGTTAATTGAATTGTAGGAGCATCGTTTGAAATTTCTTTGCCGTTAAATAGAAAATGAATCATGATAAATAAGTTAATGTAAATAGGATTTGCGTTTGATATAGCGGAAATAGATGGCGCCTTCGCGTATGACTAACGTGTCGTTTTGCCAATAATCAATATTGAAGATTCTGGTTTGTCCAGTACTAGAAATACTGTTGTTTGAATATCTGAATTTAAAGGCAATTCCCAATTTGCAGGAATCATTCGGAACACTCACTAAATCAACCAACCCAAATGCATCTTTTTTAAGGGTTGGAATTTTGTAAGAAAACTTTAATGTTGCTTTGTTGATGGCATTGGAAGATCTGGATTTACTTGGGCGAAAATTGTCCCAAAAAGATTTTTTATGGGTTTCAATGACCATCGTATCTGCATTGGTAAATTGGGCAATACTTTTGCCGCCTTTGTCGATAGAAAAATACTGCCAAGTTCCTTGTAAAGCATTTTCCAACAATTCTTTATGCTCTAGTTTAGAATAGACCAGGGAAGTTGTTGAAACTGACAAAAACAACAAAAAGAAAAGCTTATTTGCGTTTCGCGATTTCATCTCTCAAACGGGCCGCTTTGCCATAGTCTTCAACGGCAATGGCTTCGTCTAACATTTGTTTTAATTCATTCAGGGTGAATTCAGCCAAAGGGTTTTTTACTTCTTTGAATTCAGGCTGAATATTGTCTTCAACGGTTCTTCCGGGCAATTCGATATCTGATTCAGTTTCTTTATCTTCATCTTCAAAGCCTGCTTCATCAAGGATGTGTTGGGTGACGTAAATCGGACATTTGAATTTCATTGCCAAGGCGATGGCGTCTGAAGTTCTGGAATCTACTTGCATGGTTAAGCCATCCATGGAGAAATAAATGTTCGAATAATAAATGCCTTCTTCCAAACGTTCTATGCAAATCTGATCTACCGCAATATTGAAGTTTTTCAGGGTAGTGGCAAAGAGGTCGTGGGTAAGAGGGCGGTTGGATTTCATATTTTCCATCTCCATCGCTATTGATTGGGCTTCAAAAGCACCAATCAATACCGGGAGTTGAATTTTCGAAGTAGGGCTGTGCAATACCAAGGTGTACGCGCCGTGCGAATGCGCGGGCAAAATATTCTTGATAAAAACTTCAACCTTTCTCGACATTGTTAATTTTTTAAAGCTTGAATCAATTGTGGAAGCACTTCAAAAGCGTCTCCTACAATACCATAATCGGCACTCTTGAAGAAAGGTGCTTCGGGATCTTTGTTGATGGCAACTATTGTTTTACTTGAACTTACACCTGCCAAATGTTGGATAGCGCCAGAAATACCAATTGCAATGTACAAATTCGGTTTGATGGTGATTCCAGTTTGTCCAACGTGCTCACTATGTGGTCTCCATCCCATGTCACTCACCGGCTTAGAACACGCAGTAGCTGCGCCAATAAGTCCCGCAAGTTCTTCAATCATTCCCCAATGCTCAGGACCTTTCATTCCACGACCACCACTCACTACCAATTCAGCTTCTGTCAATGGAATTTTTCCAGTTACTTTATTGACAGCTTTGATAGAAATTTTTGAGGGACTTGAACTTGCAGCAACATTTTCAGTTGGGCAAGGAGAACCAGCGTTGTTAATTTCGAAAGAGTTTGGTGTGATGGCCAATACTTTAACATCTCTGTTCAAGTTAACCATTGCAAACGCTTTACCTGAAAACACGCCTCTTTTTACAGAGAAGCCATTGCTCGTATCAGGAACTGAAATTACGTTGGTTGCCAAAGAAGCGTTTAATGAAACGGCAATTCTTGGTGCCAATGATTTTCCAACATAGGTATTAGAAACTACCACGATACTTGCGCCTATTTGTTTGCAAATTTCAGCAAAAAGGTTAGAGGTAGCATCTGATGTAAAACCATCGGAATTGTTGCAATTCAACACTTTACTCGCTCCATATTGGCCCAAGATGGCAGAATCTGCAATGTTTGAAATATTTACAGCAACAACTTCTTTTCCAGTTAATTGACCAATTTCTTTGGCATAAGAAACTGCTTCGAAGGTTGATTTTTTGAATTGATTATCGGAAGATTCCGCAAAAACTACAATACTCATAATTAGATCACTTTAACGTCGTTTTTAAGAATGTTGATTAATTCACCGGCATTAGATGGGTCAATAAGTTTTACCCCTCCTTTTGCTGCTGGCAAAGAATATGATTGATAATTCACAGCTTGGTTACTCACCGAAGCTTCAATAATTTGCAATGGTTTGGTTCTTGCGGCCATAATTCCACGCATATTTGGAATTCTTGGTTCACAAAGGTCTTTTTGGGCACTAGCAACCAGAGGACCTGCGCAAGAAACTGTTTCACGACCACCGTCGATGTCTCTTTCAAACGTGAAAACGCCACCATCGAAATCAATTTTGGTAACAACGTTAACAGAAGGGATGTTCAAAAGTGCACCAAGTAAACCACATACAGCACCGCCGTTGTAATCGATACTCTCACGTCCAGTTAAAATCAAATCGTAACCAGTTGCAATTTTTGCAATTTCTTCGGCCACAAATTGGGCATCAATAGGATTTGCATTAATACGGATTGCTTCATTTGCACCCATACTCAATGCTTTTCTGATTGAAGGCTCACTGTCTGCTTCACCAACGTGAACAATGGTTACTGTTCCGTTGTTTGCTTCAGCTATTTCTAAGGCTCTAGTAACGGCTAATTCGTCGTAAGGGTTTACAATGTACTGAACCCCATTTTTGTTGAATTGGGTGTCGTTTTCAGTAAACGTAATCTTCGTTGTGGTATCTGGTACAACACTGATACAAACTAAAATTTTCATTGTTTTAATACAATTTACTGCAAAAATACAATTTTTATCGCCAATTGTTTAATTCTAAGAAATCCTTTTTAGATTCGTGGCATGAGTCGATATCATTTTGTGGCCATTGGAGGTGCTGTGATGCACAATTTAGCACTTGAACTAAAAGCGTTGGGAAATGAAGTAACAGGCAGTGATGACGAGATTTTTGACCCCGCAAAATCTAGATTAGAAGCTGCAGGAATATTGCCAGAAGCCTTTGGTTGGTTTCCCGAAAAAATTGCAAAAAATATTGATGCAATTATTTTGGGCATGCATGCAAAATCCGATAATCCTGAATTGCTGAAAGCGCAAGAGTTAGGACTCAAAATTTTTTCATTTCCTGAATTTATCTACCACCATGCACAAGATAAAATGAGAATTGTGATTGCAGGAAGTCATGGTAAAACCACATCAACAGCGATGTTGATGCACATTTTGAAGAAAAATAATCTGAATGCCGATTATTTGGTAGGTTCATTGTTGCCAGGTTTTGAACGCATGGTAAGGCTCTCAGATGCACCCATTATGATCATTGAGGGTGATGAATATCTCACATCTCCAATAGATAGAACTCCAAAGTTTTGGCATTATAAGCCACAATTTTCGATGATTACTGGCATCGCTTGGGATCATATAAACGTTTTTCCAACCTTTGAAAATTATATTGAACAATTTGACAGTTATTTGGACACTGTTTCTGAGGGATATTTTTATTACGGAAACGATGAACATCTCAAGCAATTGTCGTTGAAGCACCCAGGGATATCTGAAGCCTATATTGCCCCAGATTATGTAACCACAGAAAATGGTGTGGAATTGTCCCTCGAAAATGAAAAAATACTGCTCAATATATTTGGAAAACACAACATCGAAAATGCGGCTGGGGTGGTAGAATTGGCTATAAAACTGGGTATTTTAAGGTTAGATGCTTGGAAATCTTTGGCCGATTTTCCGGGAACCGCGAAGCGACTTGAAAAGGTGTATGAAACAGATAATACATTGATAATTAGGGATTTTGCCCATGCACCAAGCAAGGTAAAAGCTTCCGTAAGTGCAGTTCGTGAACAATACGCCAATCGCAATTTTACCGCAGTATTTGAATTGCACACCTTTAGTAGCTTAATGCCTGAATTTATGTCACAATACCATGGAACTATGGATGCCGCAGATTCAATTTTCGTTTTGTACGATCCCCATGTTTTTGAACTAAAACGTATGCCAGTTCCAAGTGCAGAAACAATCAGAGAAAGATTGGGAAATGTTCGTGTATTTAGCGATGTAGAATTGCTGCAAGAGGCTGTTCGTCAATCGTTTAATCCAGGAAATAAAAATGTGTTGTTGTTGATGAGTAGTGGGAATTTAGGTGGTTCAAAAATCGAAGATTTCTTGCCTTAAATTATTCCATTTCATCGTAGTACATTTTCAAAAGTTTGCCACGAATACCTTCCTTAGAAAGGGTATTGTTGCTGTCGGATGGGTAAGTGCGGTTTGATAGAAAAATAAACACCAGGTCCTTTTCTGGATCGGCCCATGCCCAAGTGCCAGTGAAGCCACTGTGTCCAAACAATGCCTCAGGGGCATTGTCGAATATATTGGAAGCTGTATAGTGTTCAGGACTTCCGGCCGCACTTTTTAGGTTGTTGGGATAACCATTGGGTTTGTCGAATCCTAATCCTCTGAAATTGCTAGGATACAATTTATTGTAGTGTGTTCGGGTAAACAATTTCACAGTAGATGATGAAATGTATTGTTTGTTTTGAAATTCACCTTCATCAATTAGCATTTGCATGATTTTCGCCAAATCGCGGCTATTGGAAAACAAACCGGCATTTCCAGAAATACCACCTAGCAAAGCTGCACTTGGATCATGCACAATGCCTCGAATGGTGCCCCTTGGCCAATTTTTATCGATTCCAGTTGGCAAAACAAATCGCTTCAAACCCTTTTCAATTGGCTTGTAAGTTATTTTAGTTAATCCCATGGGTTTATAAAATTGTTCATCCACAAATGAATCTAAGCTCATTTTGGTGGTAAATTCAATCCATTTCCCAAGAATAATCATGTTTAAATCGCTGTATTTGTAGGAGTAAACATTGCTTGGCAATGTTTTGGTAGTCCATTTCCAAACACTATCGGCGTACCGTTTTTCGATAAAGCAAGAATCGCCCATTTGTAACGAGAAATATTGGGTGTCTTTTTTCAACGTGTCGATAGCAATTTTGTAACTTTTTGATAATTGTAACGAACTGTCTTTCTTTATCTTATCAGTCAATGGTAGAAAAGGGGGCAAACCAGATCTGTGGGTTAAAAAATCTTCAATGCTTAAACCACCCCAAGGGTAATTTTCAGCTTCGGGCCAATATTTCTTGATTGGAACATGAAGTTTATATTTCATTTTGTCATATAACTTCATCATTGACAATGTGGTAGCCGCAATTTTTGTGATTGAGGCTATGTCGAAAACATTTTCACTCGTAATCGGTTTTTTAATGATTACATCCGCAGAATCAACGGGAGTGTATCCAACGTTATATTCATCAACTATTTGTCCATTTCGCAATACCAAAAGTTGAATAGCGGTGGCTACTTTTTTATCAATCAGCGATTCTAAATAAGATTTAGTGGCAAGTGGATCAAGGTGTTTAAATCCCGCTTCTTGTGGGTGGATATAATTGAAATATTTTTGAGGGACATTGATTTTGCTCAAATCTTTTTGTGTCCATGTTTCACTGATCTTTGCCGGCAATTCTGCGTTTGATGAATATTCCCCAAAAATTAAATCTGCCGAGGCTCGTTGAAAGGCCTCGCCATTTTCATGTCCAATTACCACCGTGTATTTTTTGGACAAATTTTTGATTGCGTATAAGTTGCCAAGCTGCACCAAAACTGTTTGTTGTGGTAAACTATCACGAAGGAAAAATTCCTCCAGATTTTTTGACATTCTACGAGATCTTTCGCCCCAAAGAACTTGGCTAGAATTGACAACAATCAACGGACTTTCACTGAGGTTGATATTCTTGTGTTTTAAATTTGAATCAAGTTGAGCGTTTGTTCCATCAAATTTTATCCAGTTTATTTTGTGATAATCAGATACTTGGTTGATAAAATCAACCGGGATATCTGTTCCATAACTCAGTACATTGATTGTCTTTTTAGTGTGTTGAATAAAAGGTAGACATTGATTGTTCAGTATTAAAACACTTTTTCGAGCATATTCATCCAATTTATTCAATGGGTTTCCGGATGTGCGGGCGGTTTCTGTTGCGAAATTTGCAAATATTTTATCCAAATCTTTTTGCAAATTTTCCGTATTTACATATCTATTTTCGGCCAATCCGAGTTGATGTTTGGCAATGAGTATTTTTCTAACAGAAGCAGATAATTTGGCGCTGTCTAACCAACCTGAATCACGGTATTGAAGAGACAGGGCAATTATGGATTCAATGTTTTCCGGAAAACATAGGATATCGTTACCTGCCATCAATGCTTTCACCGCAGCCACTTCTGGCTTGTAGATACTGGTAATCCCTTTCATGTTTAAGGCATCGGTGATAATTAGTCCGTTGTATCCCATTTTGTCAATCAACAGGTCTGATATGATTTTTTTGGATAGCGAAGCTGGAACCATGGGAGTAGAATCTAGCAGCGGTACACATAAATGTCCAATCATTACGCTTTTTACATTTTCTTGAATCATTTTTCGGAATGGATCAAGTTCAAAGTCGAGCGATTTTTCTGTATGATTTACAACGGGTAGTTCTTTGTGGCTATCCGCTTTTGTGTTGCCATGTCCAGGGAAATGTTTGGCACAGCTGTATATGCCGGCATCTTCCATACCTCTGCTAATTTCAATGGCCAGTTTGGAAATGTTTTCAGGATCATCGCCGAGGCTACGAAAGCCAATAATGGGATTGTCGGGGTTCGAGTTTACATCCACATCTGGCGCAAAGTTCATTAAAACACCCATCCTTCGGCATTGTTGACCAATGGCATAACCAACTTTGTAACAGTATAGTGGGTCTTTTGATGCGGCCAATGTCATTTGGAACGGAAATTTTTTCACTTGTGAAAGTCGCATCGACAAGCCCCATTCTCCATCAATACTGATGAGTAAGGGTAATTTTGAAGATTGTTGGTAGAAATTTTGAAGGTAAGCTTGGGCGTAGGGACTGCCTTGAAAGAAAATGATACCTCCAACTTCTTGGTTTTGAATTGCTTTTGAGATGATGGTATCCACTTTGATTGATCTCGACCATGCTGGAATCATGAGGGTTTGTCCTACCAATTGTTTGAAATTGAGAGTTTTAAGAACGCTATCGGCCCATTTTTGGCTATTTGATAATGAGGGATATTGGTGTTTGGGAAATGAAAACGGTTGGTTGTATTGTTTTGAGTTGCGAGGCCTCCCTTGTCCCTCCAAATGATTGAAAGACAATGAGAATAATGCCAATAATAGAATCGTAAAACAATATTTCCTTTTCATTTAACTCACAAAAAAAGTACAGAAGATTGGTTTTTCGAAGAAATAGTTTTCATTTCATGTGGAAAACGAAAATTATTGCCTGAAAGTGTGTAAAAAATGCAATTGAATAAAAAAAAGTATTTTTTTTGTGAAAATAACACAGATCAAGCCACGTTTTCGGAAAATGCTTTGTCTATGATAAATGTAAACCGAAAAACCGAAATGAATTTTTGGAATGACAGACAAGGAACTGGTAGAAGGATGTATACGGGAAGACCGGAAATGCCAGCGATTGCTGTGGGACAAATATTCCAGGAAAATCATGGCACTGTGTTTGCGGTATTGTCAAAATCAAGAAGAAGCTGAAGATGCATTGATGGAAGCATTTGTAAAAATATATGACAAATTGGGTGATTTCAGGTTCCAAAGTTCTTTGGAAACTTGGATGCGCCGTGTTGCTGTCAATATTTCTATCAATAAAATCAGGGCGAGAAAAAATATTTGGACAGACATCAGTGAAGCTGAGTATGAAATTGGATATCAAGACAATTCTTTCGATCAATTGAATGTCAATCAATTGTTACATTTAATCGAAAAATTGCCAGTTGGATATAGAATGGTGTTTAATTTGTATGCCATTGAGGGATTTTCACACAAAGAAATCGCTGAAACACTGCAAATTGACGAAGGTACTAGTCGTTCTCAATTGGCAAAAGCGAGAAAAGCCTTACAAGGAATGTTGAACAATTTAAATCTAGGAAAAGCATGATAAACGAAAATCAAGATTCTTTTTTTAGGGATAAATTGTACGATTTAGAATCTCCCTTGAACGAGAAAGTTACGTTCGAGGAAGTTATGGAGCGTCGCAAAAAGAAGAGAAGGGTTATATTTTGGTGGAATCCAAAAATGTATGTGGTTGCCGGATTGTTTGTTGTGGGCGGTTTGGGCTTGTATCTGTCGAATCCTTTCGATAAAAGCAAGCACCCTGTATCAACTAAAGAACTTGCAGTAAAAGCCAAAATAACGCAATCCGAAAAATCATCCATTGTTGATGCTGAAAATCAAGTTTCAGCTGAAGCGAAAAAAGAAAATTTGGGTTCAAAAAATCTTTCATCGATTTCAAACAATAAAATCGCTGAAAGCAAGGTTGAATTGGATCAACTTCGTTTGCGTAATACTAGGGAGGGGCAATTATCAGGATCCCAGCGTTTTCAATTAAATGCTACTAAGAAATCCAATCTGCAGCAAAGGAGAGGATTCTCAATTTTAGCTGATAATCACAATGTTGCTATCTTGGAAGATCAAATATTTGAAACAAGCAAAGAATATTTGAAATTGGGTAAGCATAAGCAACTTACATTACAAGATTTGTTAGTTGGCACTTCGCATACAAAAGAGGACAAACATTATACTTGGCAAAATAAAAATGAAATGATACGTTCTTTGGGACTATCTACCTTTAAATTCAATTGGCCTTCGTTTGATTTTTCATCGTTTGATATTGAAATCGACATTCCTGAAAGACCGGTTTTACCTAAGTTACCATCATCTAAATGGTATGCTGAATTGTCTGTAATTACAGGAAGTAACAATACCATCAATTTTGAGGAAAATGTTCCTTTGAGTATTTTAGGTACTCAATATACCGCTCAATATCAAATGCTTATTTTGAAGGATTTGGAAAATGGTTCTATGGTAGGAGCTGGAATTCAATATTCAGAGTGGGTTGGCAATGGGCAATGGCAATTGAATAAGAACGAAATGATACAGAAAATTGATACCAACGTGGTATTGATTTCTGCTCCATGGCAACCTAAAAGATACGGAACCTTTATTGATACTAGTTATGTACCCCTGAATAAAGTACAAACTGGAAATATAGAATATCGCATCGGTAAAATATCTTTCCCTTTGGCCTACAGGTTTTATACCCAAATAGCGAAAACTCCAATTAGAGTTGGTTTTCATTTGGCTCCTGGTTATACCACCGTCAATTCTGGATCTTATTTTACCAATACAGATTACAGGGTGTTTGATAAATCGAGTTACATGACCTTCGATGGTAAGTTAACGCTTGGTCCAATGATTCCAATCAATAAAAAGTGGACATTTGTGATAGAACCATCTTTGATGTACCAATCATTTTTGAGCGACAATTACAGCACTGTTAACGGTAAGTTCTTCACAGGTTTGGGAATTGCAATTTTAAGAAAACTTTAATTATTTAAAAATTTAATCAGCAAGTTTGTTTGCTTGAATCGCTTATCGTAATATTGCGATAGGATTTTATGGGAAAAAGTAAAACTTCTTTGTTTTCGCCTGAATCGGTGAGGTTGTCTGAAATTGGAAAGTGTTTTTCGCATCCAGCTCGGGTCGAAATTATTGAGTTTTTGCTCAATACAGAAAATTGCGTATGTGGCGACATTGTTTCGAAATTGCCATTGTCGCAAAGCACGGTTTCACAGCATTTAAAAGAGTTAAAATTGATTGGACTTATCAAAGGGAATATTTCGGGTCCAAATGTTTGTTACTGCATAGATAAAGAAGTTTGGGGTTTGTTTAAAATGGAATTAAATCGATTTTTCGCTCAAGAACCTGTGGCGGAAAATTGTGATACAACTTGTTGTTAAAAAGAGAATTATGAAATTATTAGAATTTAAAAATTATTTAGCGGGAATGCAAGGTTTGACATTCCGCATGCCAAATGGAGAAACCATTCCGGCACATTTTCACATCACTGAAGCGGGTGTTGTTACAAAAAACTACGTAGATTGCGGTGGAACGAGAAGGGCGGAATCAAAATTGATGTTCCAAATTTGGGTTGCTAACGATGTTGATCATCGTTTGAGTGCAGCAAAATTAATGGGTATCATAGATATGGCTGAAGACATACATGGGAACCAGGATTTAGAGGTAGAATTTGAGTATCAAGGAGAAACCATCTGTGTTTATGGAATCAAGCATTCATTGGGACAATTTGTATTTGAGAATAAATTCACAGATTGTTTGGCAAAGGATAAGTGTGGTATTCCAGAATATAAAATGAAAAAAGCGCTTTCTGATTTAACACCTGCAGGAAGTTCGTGTTGCACCCCGGGTGGAGGTTGTTGCTAATGAAAAATATTTTAGTTCTATGCACTGGCAACAGTTGTAGAAGTCAGCTGGCAGAGGGATTCTTAAAGCATTTTGCCAAAGACATGGCTAATGTTTACAGTGCAGGTATTGAAACCCACGGGGTAAATCCCAATGCAATAGCCACCATGAAAAGGGCGGGGATTGATATCTCGCAACATACATCTAATCATGTTGATGAATACAAATCAATAGATTTTGATTTCATCATCACGGTTTGCGATAATGCAAAAGAAAATTGCCCTTATTTTCCGAGTTCTGCAAAAAGATTTCATTTTAATTTTCCGGATCCTGCGAAATTTTTGGGGGATAAAATTGCAACTGAACAAGAGTTTGATAGGGTGCGAGATTTAATCAAAGAATATTGCAACAATTTTGTATTGAATGAGTTGGTACCAGTTTGTGTTCCAATTGGACATAAACGCAAAACTTTGGGATTTTTAGACAGATATCTCACACTATGGATTTTTATTGCCATGGTTTTGGGTGTTTCCATTGGATATTTTTTCCCAGATTTGGTACAAGCATTCAACAAACAGCAATCGGGTACAACCAACTTGCCTTTGGCCATTGGATTGATTTTAATGATGTTTCCGCCTCTTGCAAAGGTGAAATATGAAAATATGGGGAAAGTGTTTCAGAACAAAAAAGTTTTGGGAATTTCGTTGTTGCTCAATTGGGTGATAGGGCCTGTGTTAATGTTCGGTTTGGCAGTATTGTTTTTGAGAGATAAGCCAGATTATATGTACGGCTTGGTTTTAATTGGTTTGGCTCGATGTATAGCAATGGTGGTAGTCTGGAATGAATTAGCCGAAGGGAATAGGGAATATGCTGCGGGTTTGGTTGCTTTGAATAGTATTTTTCAGGTATTGTTCTTCAGCGTATATGCCTATTTATTTATTGGTGTTTTTCCTGGGTATTTCGGTATTAAAACAACTTTAATATCCTTGAGCATGGTAGATGTAGCCAAAACGGTTGGCATATATTTAGGTATCCCATTTTTATTGGGAATTGTTCTCAGATATTCTTTGATTTCTTTGAGGGATGAAAAATGGTTTCAAGAAAAAATTGTACCAGCAATATCGCCTATTACATTGATTGCATTGTTGTTGACTATCGTGTTGATGTTTAGTTTGAAAGGCGAAACATTGTTGCAAATACCATTGGACACTTTGTTAATAGCCTTGCCTTTGCTCATCTATTTTGTTTTGATGTTTGGTATTAGTTTTCTGGCGGGAAAATGGCTGGGTGCTGATTACAGTCAGAGCGCTGCAATTTCCTTTACTGCCGCTGGAAACAATTTTGAGCTGGCAATTGCCGTTGCAATTGGTGTTTGGGGTATTCACAGTGCACAAGCTTTTGTTGGAGTGGTTGGTCCTTTGGTTGAAGTTCCAGCATTGATTGCACTCGTAAATGTTTCTTTTTGGATAAAAAAGAAGTATTTTGATCGTCAAAAACTATCATAAGTATCTACTATTTTATCATTTCGACAAAATAAATTGTTCGTTCATCGTACTTCCGATTCAATTTAAGGTGAATTGTCAATAAATTGCGAAACAATCGTATGAATAAATTATTTCTAGGGCTCTTAGGAGCTTCGTTTTTGACGGCATTTGTATCAACCGCTGATTACCGCGCCATCGAATTGAGTTACATGGATACCACTGTTTCTCCGGCAGATGATTTTTATAACTATGTAAATGGTAAATGGATGAAACAAACCAATATTCCAAACGATAGAAGTCGTTGGGGATCTTTTGATGAATTAGGAAAACGTGCCGATAGCATGAGTTTGGCAGTTTTAGAAGAAGCCATTAAGAGCGGAAAATATGCAGCAAATTCAGATCAAGGTAAGGCAGTTATGTTGTATGAATCTGTGATGGATATTGAAAGCAGAAACAAACAAGGAATAGCACCTGTGAAACCATTTTTGACGGAGATAATGTCCCTCAAAAATTTAAATCATTTAAAGAAATACATAGTGAAATATACCCCAATGGGTGAAAACACAATGTTTGATTTAGGGGTGGATGCCGATGCTAAAAATAGCAATAAAAATGTTGTAAGCATTGGAATTACTGGCTTGGGATTGCCTGACAGAGATTATTATCTAAAGACTGATGAAAAATCGGTTTCAATACAAGAGAAGTACAAAAAGTACATTCAAGATGTATTTGTGAAATTTGGAACTGCAGAAACGGTAGCAAAGACCAACGCAGAAGCCATTTATCAATTTGAGAAAGCGTTGGCAACTAATATGATGTCTAGAGAAGAACGTCGTGATCCAATTGCTCAATATAACCCAACATCTGTAAAACAATTGTCTAAAACATTGAATGCTTTTGATTTAAAAGGAATTTTAAAAGCGTTGAAAATTAATCCAGATACCATCATAGTTGGACAACCAAAATTCTTGAAAACGATGAATGAGTTGGTGTTGAAAACTGATTTCAATACAGTAAAATCATTCTTCGCATGGTCTACTATGAGAGGTTCAATGAACTTATTGAGTGAAGATTTGGAAAAATTGTCATTTTCTTTCTATGGACAAACATTGCGCGGGGTACCGGCTCAAAAACCATTGAAAGAGAGAGCATTGGGTGTTGTGAATGGCATTGCTGGAGAAGCATTGGGTAAATTGTATGTAGAAAAGTATTTCCCGAATGAGGCCAAAGTGGTGGCCAAACAAATGGTTGATGATATCATCGAGGCGTACCGCGGTAGAATCAAGAATTTGGATTGGATGAGTGCAACTACAAAAGCTAAGGCTTTGAAGAAATTGGATAAATTGATGATTAAAATTGGTTTCCCAGACCAATGGAAAGATTATTCAAAATTGGAAATCAAGAATTATAAAAATGGTGGCAGTTATTATCAAAACATGATTAATGCTTCTAAATTTATGATTGCTAAAAATATGGAGCGTTTTGGTAAGCCTGTAGATAAAACCGAATGGTACATGTCTCCACAAACAGTAAATGCCTATTACAATCCTTCATTCAATGAAATCGTTTTCCCTGCGGCTATTTTACAGCCTCCATTCTTTGATTTCAGAAACGATCCAGCTGTGAATTACGGTGGAATTGGTGCGGTTATTGGCCATGAAATTTCACATGGGTTTGATGATCAAGGAGCACAATTTGATGAAAATGGTAATTTGGTAAACTGGTGGACAGAGGAAGATGCGGCTGCTTTCAAAGCGAGAGGCGAGAAGCTGATTGCTCAATTTAGCTCATTTGAAGCCTTGCCAGGCAAATTTGTAAATGGTGCATTTACACAAGGTGAAAACATTGGAGATTTGGGTGGTATTGCTTCATCGTATGATGGTTTACAATTGCACCTTAAAAATAAAAAAGTTGGTTTGATTGACGGGTACACACAAGAACAACGTTATTTCTTGAGTTGGGCTACCATTTGGAGGTCTAAAATTCGCGATGCGGAATTGGCAATGCGTTTGATGACCGATCCACATTCTCCTGGTTATTTTAGAGCCATTGGTCCTTTGCAAAATCACGAAGGATTTTACAAAGCATTTAACGTAAAGCCAGGCAACAAAATGTATAGAGCTGAGGCTGACCGAGTGAAAATCTGGTAAGCTTGCAACGGAATTAATCCTTTAAACGTCTAACCAATGATGAGCAACTTCAAAATGGTTAGACGTTTTTTTTTACTTTGTATTTTCCTTTTAGGAACAGGTGTTGAGCTTTCGGCTCAATTCAATAAACCCAATGCTTCGGCCTACAATCCGTTTGATGATCGCTATTACATCACCAATCACAATGGCCAATCTGTGGTAAAAATGGATCGTTTTGGAAATAAATCCTATTTCATTCAAAATTTAATTGCACCCAATAACATCATTTTTGATGTTTTTCCTTTTGGTCCTGCTTTCATTGTTTTAGACTCGAATAAAGCCAGGGTTTTTGATACATCGGGTAGTATGTTGGCTGATATTTCGGTGCCTAATGCAGTGAATTTGAGGGATTTGGTCTATGATAGCGCTGCAAAATGCATTTATACTACTGATGTAGATAAAGGGTTTGTGTATAAAACAACTTTCGGAGCGGCACCTAATTTTACCCCCTATATTTCATTGTGGGTTTCTGGAATTGCCAGACCCTCGAATTTGTTGCTACAAAAATCTCAGAATCGATTGTTATTGGTTCAAGATACCCTGAATTCGGATTTATTGTCGATTGATTTAACAAGTAAAGCAGTGAGTGTATTGAGAAATACAGGTTTGAGTAATTTGTCTGGATTGGCGCAAGATGCCGAGGGAAACTACTATATCAGTTCGCAATTTGAAAAGAACATATATCAATGGAATAAATATTTAACTGGGTATCCAAAAAGGATTGTAGGTGAACCTAAACCTGGGGATATAACCGTGAATTCTGCAAAAGATGAATGGGTTTATTGTTGCATTTTATGCGGATCTGTATATGTTGCAAAATTGCACACCTTTGGTCCAGCTATTGAATTGATGGGATGCCCTGGAGATTCAGTGGACGTCTACAAAAATACGTTGATTAAATGCTTGGGGACGTTCAATGCGGGCAATGAATTCATCCTAGAAATTAGCTCACCTTGGGGGAATTTTGATTCAGCGATGACAATTTTATCGGTGGTAGATACCTTGCAACCGATCTACCAACGCATACAAATTCCTGATAATTTGGTAGGAAGTAAAAAATACCGTTATCGTTACAGAACCACAAATCCGGCGGTGAATGGTATGTTTGAATTGGTGTATGTAAGTGAAAAACCGAAAGAACAATTTGTTACGGATTCAATTCCATTTTGTGGGTATGGTGATGAATTTTTGGTACCAAAAGACACCCAGTTTGTTTACCAATATTGGAGCAATAAAGATGGATTTGCAGATTCATCGAAAATGATTTACCCATTTTCGAAAAAAAGAGAAGTGGTTTATCTAAAAACCAAAAATGGTGATGGCTGTATTTCTGAAGACACTGTGATTGCCTATCCAATTATTTCTGAAAAGGTAAAATTGGCGTTAAAATCAGATTCTATTTTATACGCATCCAATATCCCTCAAAATGCAAGATACTTTGTTTGGAGATGTAACGATACGCTTTTGATGGATACAACCAAAGAAATTGTGGTTAAAAAAACAGGATTTTATACTTTGAGTTTTGTTTTAAAAGCCACAAATGATTGCGATTATTTTACAGATTCACTGTATGTTCAATATGTTCCGAAAGAGAAATCAACTGTTGAAAATTTAAATGCTTTTAATGTGAACATATTTCCAGTTCCATTAGAATCTACCTTGAATTTCACTTCAAATAAATTGATCAAAGAACTACATATTTATAATGCTATTGGTAAAGAAATTCGGCGTATAAATATCAATCAATATGGATCATTTATTGATTGCAGTAAATTCGAAAATGGGGTATATGTATTTTATTTTCAATGTGCTGATGGAGATGGCTTTTTAACCAAATTGGTGAAATAAATTGATTGATTTTCAATTTATTTCCTTTAGTTTGTACATATGAAAGCCAAATTCTCATTTTCTGATTTGTTTAAAGATTCTTGGGTTGCATTGAATCGATTTCCTATTGTTATCCTGTTGTCAGTCATTGGTGCAGTATTGGCAATTGTATTGGGACCTGATAGCAATTGGGGGCCAAATATAACGTCATTAATAACCACATTGGGATTGGGTATTTCATTGTTTTTTGCATTGTCTTTATTTGCGGAAATCAATCAGTTGAATTGGAAAAAACGCTTGGCAATTTTACTCTTGGGAATTGGCATTTTGGCGTTTGTTTATTTTGATTTGAATTCAGAAAAATCATATTACAGATTTGAACAAAATGTTGTATTCATTGGTATCCGTTATGGTATTTTGTTTCATTTAATGGTTGCCTTTTTACCGCTATGGGGGAAAAGTAACAATTTGGGATTTTGGCATTATAATCGGACATTGTTGACCCGGATCATTCTCACGGGAATCTTTATTTCTGTTTCATATTTAGGACTAGCTGCTGCTATATCTGCTGTTAATATTTTGTTCGCATTAAGTGTTTCTTCAAAAGTTTTTTACTATTTGTGGGTGATATTGTTTGGCCCAATCAGTGTGATTTTCTTTTGCGCTGGAATTCCGAAGAATTTCGAAGAATTAGATTTCAATGAAGCATTTTTAAACATATTAAAGGTTTTTGTTCAGTTTGTATTGATCCCCTTGATACTCATTTATCTCGGCATTATGTATGTTTATTTTGGGAAAATAATCATTCAATGGACATTGCCCAAAGGTTTTTTAACCATGTTTATCAATGCAATGTGGGCGGTAGGGATTTTGGCATATTTACTCATTCATCCATTTCAAACTGTTTCAAACAATCGTTTTATTCAGTTTTATTGTAAATTTTTCTTTAAATTTTTGATTCCAGTTGTCATAATGCAATTTGTTGGGATATTTACCAGAATTGGTCAATATGGAATTACAGAAGACCGTTACATGGTGTTGATTACTGCAATATGGATTTCTGTGTTGATTCTCTATTTTGAAGTTTTCAAAAAGAGTAAAATTTCAGCAATTCCATTTTCAATGTTTTTATTTGTGGTTATGAGTGTTTGGGGGCCATTGAGTGCAAAAAAAGTCACAATTTGGAGTCAGAAAAATCAAATTCAGCAGTTAATTAAAGAATTGAAAATGGTTGATGGTGAAAAGATTGTGGCCTATGGGAAATCTAAAAATAATTCATTAAACATCACCAAATCGGAAGAGTTATATGAAAAAATCAGATTTCTTGTAGACAACTATGGAATCACCGGTTTGGAACCAAAGTTGAATATTATAACATTGGAACAAGCTGCTACTAAATTAGAAAATAAAAAGTTAGACCGCTGGGATATGCGCTATCAAGTTCAGAACATCCAAAGGGATTCTTTAAATTCTTTGATGCAGCGATTGAATCTTTCCTCTGGTTTGGGTGCTCCTGAAATGTCGACGTATAATCAAGACATTACAGCGGATTCGGTTGCATCAACAACACGTATCTTTTTGGTTAACAAAATGGAATCAATGAAAATTCCAAAGGGGGTAACCACGCTTACAAAAATATCTTTTAATGGCTATGCTGAGAAGTCCGGTCAATATTCTGTCAAAGTTATAGATAAATATAAATTTCAGATCGTTAAATCCGGCATTACCTATACGTTTAATATGTTCTCTGTTATGAATAAAGAACTTGGAGATGAGTTAACCAACTATATTTTCGAATCAGAGGAAGGAAAAGGAAGGTATAAATTCATT
>JACCEA011393539.1_pt1 | contig 21480 bp, 12 predicted proteins | sample 7449851 | NCBI WGS metagenome assembly JACCEA01 (sample SAMN15323453, study PRJNA562643) | freshwater metagenome | isolation source: river surface water | place: USA:Blue River Watershed | collected 2017-08-18 | reverse complement strand
GCAGATAATGCAGCTGCAGCATTTACATTAACAGGATTGAGTTGGAGAGATTGAGAACTAGTACTTTGTGTCATTCCCATGGAAGAGAATGATCCATTACGGCCATGGTTGGCATTACTGCTACCTCCACCGCCGCCACCAGATTGTTCCGCAGCAAGTTTGCGATTGAGAATCATTTGAGTACGACGAATAGATTCTTCAACTGCACTACTACCACCAACATCACCTCCATTCATACCGCCAGTATCTCTGTCCCTCTCTCTATCTCGATCGCGTCCACCTAAACTACTTGCCATTGAATAGTCATCATATTGATCGTTAGACATCGAGTACTGTGATTGTTGCTGTTGATTATAGTCTCTTCCTCCACTACTATTTGGTCTACTACTGAACGTTACACGCATAGAAGCAGTATTTCCACTATTTCCATGAGCCGATGAACCTTGACTCATACGACCTTGTTGTGCAAGTTTTAATGCTAAAGTTGCTGAAACACGATCAACTGCAGGAGAATTAGCACCATGTGAAGCATTAGTCAATGAATTATTTGCATGACGAGGTGGAGAAGAGAATGCATTCGTATTACCGTTATTGTTAGTGTTGGAAGTATTGGCAGTATTCAATGACAATGTATCACCATAGTCATCATACATACTACCACCTACTCCACCTCCACCATTGCGATATTGTTGGGTAAAACTTCGATCTCTTTCACGTTCTCTATCACGATCATATTGACTATGTGGTGTTGGAGCATAAGATACTTGATGAGTATACATAGACGAAGTACCTGTCATCACTGTACTACTATCTAAATCAAGCATCTCTCTCTCACGATCTCTTTCACGTTCTCTCATCGATTGTGCACCATTATTCCCATATGCTACACCATTAGGACCTCCTTTACCATTCGTTAGAGAGTTAACATCTCGTTCTCTATCACGATCTCTCTCTCTATCACGTCCAGTGTTATAACCACCTGTTGCACCATATGACATTGTCCTTGCACTCATAAGACGTTCACTACTACCACCTCCACCACCTAAACTACTACCATCATCATCATAACCACTAATCACCGATGATCCTCCACCAACTAAACCAAATTCACGATTACCAGCACGACTACGTGGCATTGGTCCCCCACCCGCACCATGTAATTCATTAATCTCTGCAGTGGTCATCATACTTCGCATACGATGTTCTAAACGTTTTCTTTGACTATTTTCAATTTCCACTTTACCTTTATATTCATTACATTCATTTTCTAATGAATCAATCTTCTCTTGTAATTCTAATACTTTTTTACGATTTTGATGATGAATATTTTCTAATTCTTCAATACGTATATCTTTATCTTTTATAAAAGATCTTATACGTTCAATTTCTTCTTCATATTGATGAATTTTAATTTCTTTTTCTTGTCGTTCAATTTTCATTTTTTGATGATAATCATCCAATTCATATCGTGATTTTTCAATTAATATTTCCATATCTTTAATTTGTCGACGATGTTCTTCGGATTCGGTTATACGTTGTTTTCTTTCACGTGATAAACCATCTTCTAATTTACGTATTTCTTCAATCATATTATTCATACTATTATTATTATTACTTTGTATTCGTGTTAATTGAGTTTTACAATCATTTAATTCTTTATTCAAATGTGTATTTATTGGACGTAATTCATTAATTTCTTGTTCAGTATTTGCTAATAATAATTTTAAACGACGTAATTCCATAATATTTTCACGTTCTAATTGTGTAAAATCCGAATTTAAATGTTCAATCGTTTGATTTCTTGTATTAATAATAGTTTCTAATTCTTGTATACGATTATTTAATTGTGATTTATTATTATTTAAATTATCAATTTGTTGTTGTAAACCTTTTAATTGTTCATTTGATGATGTTAATTGATTTTCATAATAACGATTCATTTCTTTTATTTTGATTAATTCATTTTCAATTTGATTCACACCACTTTGATAATTAATAATATCCATTTCTAATTTAGTCTTTTGTTCTGAAATTAATTTCATTTTATTACGTAATTCATTAATTTCACGACGTAAATTATAAATTTCTTTGGTTGAATTATCTTGTAAATCTTGTATTGTCAATTGTAATTTCTCTTGTTCTTGTCGTAATTTATCTTTATCTAATTCAAGTTTCTTTTCACGATCTTGATAATCATAAATAATACGTTTTTGATTTTCAATTTCATCAAATAATGATTTCATTTGTTGATTTAAATCAAGAATTTGTGTTGATGAAGTCTTTTTAGATTCTTTTAATATTAAATCAAATTTACGTAATTCTTCATGTGCTTGTTCTTCATTACGTTTAATAATTTCACGTAAATCATTTTCAATATTAACATATTTTTTTAATTCATTACTTAATTCATTATTTTTTGAATTTGTTAAATCTAATTGTTCAGTTAAACGTGTTTGATTCGCTTGTAATTCTTCTGATGATAATTTATATTTATTCATATTACGTTGCATTTCACCAATTTGTGTCATTAAATCTTGTGTTTCATTTAATAATTCACTTTTTTCATTTTCAAGGTTTTTTATACGATTTGAACGTGTTGATAATTCTTGTTTCATTTTTAATTTTTCATTTTCAATTGTACGTTTAAATACTTCTTCCATACGTTTGATTTCATTTTTTAATTCATCTTGTGATTTTTCTAAAGTTTCTTTTATTGATTGTATTGAATCACGTTCTTGTCGGAGTGTGACTAACTCACTAACACGTTTTTCTAATTCATCTTTTAATGTTTGTATTAAATTCGATGCATCATGAACTTCAGATTTAATTGATTTTTCACGATTTAATTTTTCTGTTTCTAATGAATGAATTAATAACATTTTTTCTTGTAATTCTTGATTCATTTTTTCTGTTTCTTCAATTAATATTGATTCAGTTTCTTTTAAACGTTTTAATTCATCCCAATATTTTCCTTGATCAGCTTTAATTTGTAATTGTAAGGTTTCAACTTGTGCTGATGTCGATTGTAATTTATATTGATATTCATCCTTTTGAGTAGAAAGTGATTTTATCGTATGTTGTGCTTCCATATCTTGTTGTGCCAATTGACTTTCTAATGATTGTACCATACCACGTAATCGAGAGAGTTCATTGGTTAATTTCTCAACATCTTCACCTTTCATACCTAAATTTTGTTTAATCGATTGATTTTCTTGTGAAAGAATTTGATTTTTAGTTGATAAATCTTTTACCGTTTCTTGTAATGATTGAATATTTTTATTCAATGTCTTCACTGTTTCATCATAACTTTCTTGCAGTAATACTAGTTTCTTCGATGTAATATGTAATTCATCTTCTTTACGTGCTAATGTCCATTCTAATGCTTCTTTTTCATTCTTTAATGTTTGAAGTGCATCAGAATATTGTTTGATCTTCTCACGTCGATGTTCCATTTGAATCTTGTAGTCTTCAACCACCATCATATAACGCTCTTTCACTTGTTTGTTCGATTTCATACGATCACCATGTTTTGATTCCGTTGTCTTCAATTCTTGTTTCTTTTCTTCCAATTCTTTCTTTAAACCATCTAATTCTTCTGTTAATGCCCAAACATGTTGACTAATCTCTGATTTAGATTTTTCATTTTTATCAATTTTTCCTTCTAATTCTTTGATTTGTTTCACAGAATTTGCACGTTCTTCTTCCAATTGAGTTTTTAATTGTTGAATATTCGCTTTACCAGATTTAACAGCTTTCTTTAATTCAGGAATACGTTGTGATTCTTTTAAAAAGAAATCTTTTTCCATTACAAGATTAGAAAAATCTTGTTCCATACGAGTATGAACTTGTTGTAATTCAATAAATTTCCCACGATCTTGATTATAGATATCATTCAATTGCTGCATATCATGTCGTAATTCATTATTTTGATTTTCAAAATCACGAATTCTTCGTTTTAAATCGTTTGCTTCTTTTTCTTGTTCACCTATCTTGTTCTTTGCTTCATAGTATTTCCCTGTTAGACATGGAGATATCATCGATTAGCTATCGGTGAGCATCTGAGTAGCGAGTTAGACTTTTACCTTTCAATTCTTCCATATCTTTCAATTTAGCCTTCATGGTCTCCAATGCGCCAGCTTCTTTCTTTACAGCATTCATCATACTTTCAAGTTGATTAAGAAAATTAGCTGTTTTGGGGATTCCACCAGGCATGCTGGCACTATTACCCAACAACGAAGTGCCACTACCAGAGAGGGTATTAGCTTCTTGAGTTGGTCGAAACCCTTCCATACTTGATAGAAGTGATGGTGATGATGCTGAAATATGGGGAGGTGGTAATCCACCAGACGTAGGCACAGAGGCGACGCCATTGGGAAGAGGAGGTTGAGTGGCCATTTGGATAGAGTGTTAACTGTTGACAAAGTGAGTCTGTTCCACCACAGACTTTCTCTCGATTATTTTTATTTTCTTGTTACCTAGAAATCAACTACCCGAAATAAATAGATAAAAACACCAACCAAGCGACTGAACTCGCGCCTTTCGGTTCTCTTGACAAAGGAATCCCTTCACACCAACTATATCTGGAAAAAAATAATAAGCCCTAGCAATGTGGAGGCAACTGACCTGCTTTTTCTTCGTAACACAGCTTTGTGGAGGATACAACAAATTAATAATTTTGTTACATATCCTAGTAGGCACTCGCCTTGCAAATCTAACCGTTTTGGATTTTTTGAAATCCTCATGTGGTTCAAGGTATATATTTGATCAATATTATCTGGTAGATATGTCTTCCCGTTAACGGTCGAATTTATGTAATTGCATAATCGACTTTAAAAACAACAGATATTTCAATTTTTAGTCTTTACATCATTTTATCGATATAGGATACAATATAGCTTCTGTATAGGTTCTAACATCTAAATATGTACATAATGGGCACACAGTGAGTCAAACAAGGAAGACAACAAGACAGAAATCGGAAAAAAACACCAAATCACAAATGAAAACTCGTAATCCAGTACATAGAACTGGCTGCACCAACAGAGCATAGTACAGGATAATAAGTAGAATTAATCTGTAATACTTTCAAATAATATAGTCTCTATCGGCATTATTAATTAGATCATTAGCACTTGGTAAATGAAGAGACCCAATTTGTAAACCTTCTGCAGCTTCAACCGCTCTGACCACAGCTCTCGACATAACTTCTGCTGCCATTGTTGAAAGAACCATCATTCCTGGAGATTTTCCAGCTTTACCAGTTGCAACTGCGAAGACTGTATCACCATCAGATAATGTATGTACAGGATTTATACTTCTAGCAAATCCATCGTGGCCTATCATAGCTAATTGAGTGGCCTGTGCCTTCGTTAACGCTGCGTCTGTTGCTATTATGCCAAGGGTTGTATTGCTACCAGCAATCAACGGGTTAGGTGATTCGCCCGCTAACAAGGCACGCCTAGTGTCTAGTAACGACAACCCATCGGAAGTTCGAGCTCCAGCAACAACTCTCCCTGTGTATGGATCAACAATATCACCTAAAGCATTCACAGCAACCAAGGCACCAACGGTTACTCCATCGACGGTGACAGATGCTGTACCAACACCTCCCTTCATAGCTCTTTTTATTCCAAATATTTTTCCAACTGCGGCACCTGCTCCGGCTCCAACGTTTCCTTCCGCTGGTGGATTTGATGACGCTGCTTTACATGCAGCGTAACCAGCGCTTGCTGTTGGTCGAATTTTACAATCCCCAACCAGCAAGTCAAACAAAACTGCACCAGGAACAATTGGGACTCGTGTAATCCCAACATCTAATCCATATTTATTCTCTTCCAGCCAACTCATTACACCTGTCGCTGCTTCTAAACCCCACGCGCTTCCACCGGCAAGAACGATACCATGAATTTTTTCCACCAAGTTCATCGGCGCCAGCAAGTCTGTCTCTCTAGTACCTGGTGCAGCTCCTCTAACATCCACCCCCGCAACGGCACCTTCCGGAACTAGAACAACGGTACAACCGGTTGGGCGTTTGGACTCCGTATAGTGACCAACCATAATTCCTTGAACATCTGTGATACTACCACCTTGCCTGTGAGGTGGAATTTCTTTGCTATCATCCCATGACCAGCTTCGCGGTATCGCCTCTATTTTCAATGGAGTGGTTGGAGCTGAAGGTACTATTTTATTATCCTCTTTCCATGACCCAAAAACATCGACCTGTTTTTGATCTCTGAGGGATCTCTTTCTACATTTCCACAAAATTACGGACAAAACTCCAAGTAACCAAGCAACCTCCGTGTTGGACGATGAGATCATGGTGTTTGTTTTGTGGATTTATCAATGATCAAATTAAATGGAATGCAGCATTTATCATCTGGCATCATTCTTACAAAATTACTTTATACATAAGAATAGTTACGTTATGGTTAATATTTATTCAATCTATTCCTAAAAATGCTCAGCAAGTGGTTGATGTTGGGATGAATACTAATACTAGAATCCAGAATAATATGCCATATGCATCATTCCGCTATTAAAGGATTGACCAACTCCTTCAATGACATCATACGAGTTCAAAAGCGAGGATGTGGCTTCGGGCCTCCCTGGTTTCATTCCACCACTTTCTGTGAACTTTAGTCCCGATGGTAAGCTGAAACCAGACTTCAAATCGAAGGATTATTTGTGTATTATTTTCACTCGTGTTTTTTTCTTTGTATAGGAAAGCTGCTCACCTATCTGTTCCCTGATAGTTCAGGAAAACGAACGATTTTTTGTTTGGATGAACTTGATAGCAATGGCACTCAGCAGCCCTATAAGCTCTTCGATCCCTCTTCTGACCCAAACCAGGTACTAAGTTTGGAAGAGCAATTACGAAGAGAGCGCATGAGACTTTTCACATCCGGCATTTCTTCCTATGAATGGTCATCATTTGAAGGAAAGCAATGGATTCTTATCCCCTTGGGTGACAAGCTATATTTGTATGATGAGACCGAGACCGAGAAGACGAAGTTAATCTATGATGGTTCTCTGGGTGCACCTATCGATCCACATCTCTCTCCCAATGGCAAATCAGTTGCGTTCGTCATTAAGAATAACTTATATGTTCAACATTTTAGTAGCAGTGATGCGGAGAGTTGTAAGCCCATTCAAGTCACATTTGAAGGCTCTGATAACGGAATTAGTTATGGTGTGGCTGATTTTGTTGCACAAGAAGAAATGAGCCGTTATCGAGGATTTTGGTGGTCTCCCGATAGTTCCAAAATTGCCTTAACCGTGAATGATGAAAGTATGATCCCAAAATATGAGATCTTACATCAAGGTAAAGAGGATCCAAAGCATGCAGAATACCATCGGTATCCATTTGCTGGGAAAGAGAATCCTTTTGTGAAATTAGCCGTCTTGAACGTTCCGACATCCTCTGTTTCATCTACAGTTGAGTTGAAGTGGATGGGATTAATTGATAGCTCTGATGAAAGATTTCACAATAAATTGATTAAGTCAGAGACTCCTGTGAGTGAATATTATGTTTGCCGCGCTGGCTGGTGGCCCGATGGTAGTGTCATGGTACAAGTAAGTTGGTAAAGAATGGATAACCGTATAAAAATCTGAGTTGTCATTTATAAATAGGTTGAGAATAGAGCACAAAATGTTTTGCAATTGCTTCGTGTTGATCCGCAAAGTGGTGAGCGTGCGATTGTTGTAGAGGAATCCACCGATGTTTGGATTAATCTACACGACTTGTTGACTCCACTTTCTGCCACTTTCCGTGTTCCTGGTGTTGACCACCAAGAAAATGATTTCTATTTCCTTTGGGTTTCGGAAAGAACCGGATTCGCACAGATTTATTTGTATCACTATGACTCGAAAAATTGTCAGGGAGTTAATTTGACGGAATCGTTACCCTTGTCCGGAGGGGAAGACTGGGTAGTTGAAAGTATTGATTGTATCGACGAAGCCAACGGTACAATTTATTTCAGTGGAAATTATGCGTCCCCAACGGAGCGCCATCTTTTCCGTGCAAACCTTCTCCCAAGTAAAACGATTCAAGAGACTCAATTCATGCGCTTAACGCATGGTCAAGGTTGGCACTCTTGTCAAGTCAACACTCGCAAAGGAGTGTTTGTTGATGTTACAAGCAATTTGAAATCACCTTTAAAGTTTGTATTGCACAATTTTGATGTCAAAACTGGTGCTTCGACTGGCAATGGTGGGCGAGTTATCATTGATAATGCAACTACCGATACGCGAATTGTTACCAAACCTCAATTATTTCAAGCCATCCTCCCCCCAACAATTCACACCATTCGTAGTAAAGATGGTGCCGTTGATTTGATTTGTGTTGTTTATATGCCACCAGGATTGAAGTTGGAAGATTATTTACGCCAACCAAATAGCAATTTGCCATCATTTCCTACAATTATGTCGGTCTATGGCGGTCCTCACGTTCAACGTGTAATGAATCATTGGTCTGTTAGTGCTGATCTTCGTGCTCAGCGTATGGCACAATTAGGAATGGTTGTTATCAAATGTGATAATCGTGGCTCATTCCGTCGTGGGTTGGCATTTGAAGGTGCCATATTCCACGACATGGGTAATATTGAGGTCGTTGATCAAGTCACCGCAGTGGAGTATTTCACTTCCATTGGATTGGTTGATTCCAAACGTGTTGGTATGTTTGGGTGGAGTTATGGAGGTTATATGAGTGCAATGAGTCTTTGCAGAGCACCAGATTCTTTCAAATGCGCAGTCGCGGGTGCTCCAGTAACTTCTTGGGATGGCTATGATACCCACTACACTGAGCGCTATATGGGACATCCTGACGAAAACTTGCAAGGTTATTCTGATAGCAGCGTCATGAATCATGTTTCCAAAATGAAAGGTCACTTGTTGCTAGTTCATGGCTTGATTGATGAAAATGTTCACTTCCGTCACACTGCACGATTGATCAACAAACTTATTGCAGAGAGAAAGCGTTATGAATTGATTATGTTCCCATGTGAGCGCCACTCCCCTCACAAATTGCAAGACAAGATCTATCTAGAAGATATTATGACAGAGTTCTTTGTGAAATATTTGGATCCCTCAGTTCCTAGGATTGAGTTGGTTGCTGATGGTGGCAATAATCCAGCAAGTCCAGGAAAGCTAACTTCGCATTTATAACTTGAATCCCTGTAGAACAACTCGCCCATTATTGCTTGACGAAATAAACACTAATTAAAGAAGATTTTTTCAACGTTTCCTTAACGCCTGATTGACATAAATAGTTGGCAATATTGTTGAATTATACAAGCAGAGTTTTTAGACAACAGCAGCGGAGAAGAAATGCTCCTTCTGTCTGTCATCTTGTTGGCAGCGCAGTGTTATCAAGCATCACACTCAAATCTGCAGTCTTTCGTAGACTACATTACGGCTTTTCCACGCAGCTTGAACTTTGCAGGTCAAGTTGGCAAAAAAGTGGTCCGTGAGATACAGTAATACCAACAATGGTACAATACTTGTCAAAAATCGCCCCGGGGAAATTATTTGCGCTTCGCTTCGTTATATTCTACAATATGGAATATCTTGATGTCTGTAGAAGTATTATAATTTTTCTTGTAAAACCGGACAAAACTAAAAACCTGGAAGTATTACATTGGTATTGCCTATCATGGATGAGGCTGGTCGTATCCATCGAATATGGATGGAATCCTGCGGGGAACGAGGCAATTTTCTACGAGTACTCAGCATGCTCATTGACTTGAACGGAGACTGCTGTGATTACAGGTCGATGGATGCTGTCAAAAAAGTATTGGGGAATATATATGACATCGAATCTATTGAAATCCCTGCTACGACAGAATTTCTCGGCATTTCGTTGAATAGCTACCGAGGAAAGGAAATATTAGATATCAACGGAATCTATTCATGTCGATATCGAGCAACAAATATCCGTAGTGATCAAGTAGTGACCCATTTTGTATGTGAAGGGCGATGCACAGCATTGGAATTAGCAAATAGCTATCAGAATGAAGAAATCATGGAGTTACTGTTGGAATTTAATGCACAATTTCGAAATACAAAGAGTTGGAAAGTATCTAGAACAGAATCACCACAATGCACCATTCGCACATCTGAAATGGCGATCAATGCTGTGATACATCATAATCCTTCGATACTCCGATTATTATATCGATATGGATATTCCTTCAATGATTGTCGAGATTGTCAAGGATATGGCATATTGGAATATGGTTTTGCATATCGCTTTCCCATTCACTCTCTGACAAGTATAATCGAAGAAAAGTGCATTGACGTTTCACATGCATCGCTCTCCACTTTGTTGCAAAGGAAATGTCCTTACCACCAATGTAGTAGTGCGTTAATTGAAACAGATCTGCAGTTTATCCAATATTTATTTGATTATGGCATGAGCCTCCATTACGATGATGATACAACATGGTCATTAATACTTGCAATTCCTGGCTCGAGATACATTTTATCTCATTTATTGCAGCGCAGTGGTGGGGAGAGCATTTGCATCGAAGCTACAATATATGGCAGTAGCGTCTTAAATCGAGCGATTGACGGTAGGAACAAGGAGATAATAGATTGGTTTATTCATGATGGAAATGTCAATGTGCAGAAGGATAATCTGATGCATATCTATAAAAAGACACAGTGTTATTATGATATTTCGTCATGGATTGAAATTGCTAAATTATTGTTTGATCATTTATTGAGCAATAAAATAATCCAACCATTGGTAGATCATGATGTATTACAAGGTGCCATCACTTTGAGGTTGTTTGGCTTTGTAGAGCCATTGTTGGTTGCTGGGTACTCCTTGGCAGATAATTCCCTATTCTCTCCATTGTCTCACGTCATAGAGTGTCATGCTTCTTACAAGATATTGGACTATGTCGATTTCAATGAGAATGGAATACCACATCCAACAAAGTTATGTTGGCAATTACTTATGGAACAAACACCCACAACAAAACTTTACCAAGCACTAATTAAAAAAGGCGCGGATATGTTTGCTTGTAGAACAGATCAGTATGGTCAATCTAGAACTATTTTACAATATTTGGTGTATATGCGTGAATTCCATTGCGATAAAGCCATTGAACTTCTTGAAACTACCATTAATTACCATCAAATTACAAAAGAACAGTTTGAGAAGTGGATTACAAGACAAGACAAACAAGGACGCACTGTGCTTCATCAAGCATGTTATTATGGCTTGGAATGTATGGTGCGGTTTCTAGTATCTGCTCCGAGTTGCATTATGACGATTACCGATAATGACGGTAGAACTGCATTACATTATGCAGTATTGGGAAAAGGTAATAGAGATAATCGCAAACGATGTGCACATCAAATTTTCCTGGCGTGTTCCAAGTTATCATGTAGTTCAATGCTTCCATCTGCATGTTCAAGCTACTCTTGTGGGATAATGGATGCTAGAGATAATCGTGGTAAATCCCCTTTAGACTATGCGAAAGAATCTTCCCAAGATATACTGGTCACATATTTGACCAAAGCAATATTGAGCTTATAGTTTTTTTCGGCTAGAAGATAAACCGTTATGTCCTGCGGTATTGGTTTCTCCTTGATTTTCTATTATAGAAAGGATTGCAATGTATAGAAGCAAAATGTACAATTATATTTGCCCATTGTCTATTAAAAGTTGACTTTTCATTAATCATTTTAACTCATTTATTTTAATTTATATGTAAATGGCAATAAGCGAGATTAAGTATTCACCACGACACAACTTTAACTGCCGTCATAACATCGCATGTGTCTGGAGATCGACGAAGCATGACAATTGAGTTCAATGGCTGAGTCGACACAAATCTGGGTGATGATGCACTTTCACTATCACACTCGGCAGAAGTTAGCGATGCAAACCAACTATCTAACCTTGCTTTCATTGTGTCAAAATCCTTAATGGAGCATTGGGCAAGAGTAAGGTGTGGATGGAATGGTCCTTTTCGCACTTGGACTTCAGATGACAATGTAGAAAGGATAACATCATTGTAGATCTTTGAAAGATATCTTTCACTATCATAATCAGGCTTAAGATGAAAGGTATAACCTGTTTTTTGACGAAAGAACCCAATGCCATCAAATTTGAGACAAATATCATTGGATAATGATATCTTTGACACAGTTTCTGCGAGGCGTTGAGCGTGATCATCAAAACGATCCAAGGAGACATATGGAAAGATAAAATTAACATGAGGCATCCATCGTCGATGTGCTTTATCATGCTGACTTCGGATATCGTTGATACCTGCTACTACCGCATCTTCGAACACTGGTATATATGCTAAAGAGGTGGTGGTGTCCATTATTGTATACCTATTTCAAACCTTCAAGTCACTCCACTGAATTTTATGAACCTTCAATATTTTACAACTGTATCGATTCATGTTGTTCGGGATAGATGGTTGCTCGAATAACTCCACAAAACTTTTGTTGTTGTAGGCCGCAACGGCACATTCAGCATTGTGAATGATAGGATTGTCAGATCAGCAGATACACAACAAAAACTATAATAATATTGTCATTAATATTAACTTGTCTCTAGATACCTAAAGTTCTAAAGCGGGTCTCAGATTGCCTTCTGATGCGCGCCGCACAGGGATATGGGATAAATGCATTAATTAATAAAAATTATTATTATAGTGCCTACTCTCTGTCTTCATTGGGCATCGATTGGGGTGATTTATCATTTTGTTCTTACTCTTTGATGGTGAGTGCATACAACCTTATTTTCAACTTTTCCCTCAAATTTGATCGAGAATGGCGAGAAACGAAGAAAAGGCATTAACATTGTTCAATAAATGGCAAACATTTAAAAGTGAATTTCATTCCAATCGAGCAAATCGACGACCATTATTGGCATCAGATTGTGAAACATTACCAGATGCAGAGAAATGGAGAAGAGATATTGTACAAAATTTGACAAAGAAATTATCTGCCATTAAGAACGCTTCATTAGGCGAGCACCGTATTCGTGAATTGAACGATGAAATCAATAAATTAATTAAACAAAAATATTATTGGGAAATTCGTATTCGGGAGTTGGGAGGGACAGTTCCTCTTGGGAAACAGTATTATGATGTGGAAGGGAAGGAATTACCAGGTGCTCCAGGTTACAAATACTATGGAGCAGCAAAGGATTTACCCGGTGTGCGTGAATTATTTCAAGCACAAGAAGAAGAAGATAATATTGATTTACAACATAAACAAAAGCGCCGATTGAGAAGTGAAATTTATAAAAATATTACACCCGATTATTATGGATTCCGCGATGATGAAGATGGTATATTAGCAAAATTAGAAGATGAGCGCTCAAAAGTACTGATTGAAGAAGAGATGAGCTCAAAATATAATAGTGTACAGCGCAGAAAACTGGAAGCTGAGGATGAAGACGAAGAATATCAATACTTGAGTCAATTAGCATCGTATTCCACAATCTCACAAGGTTTAGCTACTGCAGAGGACGAGGAAAAGGCAAAGAAATTAAAGGAAATAGAAGAGGCTGAACAAGAACGACAACGACAATTAGCTTTGGAGAAAAGCAAGAAAGAGTTGCTGAGTAAACTGAGTTTCAGCTTTTAGTTAGTGTAATATTTTTAAGTTAATGTTAGGCTTCAAGCATTTAAATCGCATATTAATTGTCAATACAACTTTGGAACGTTCATCCTTATTACAGTAACAGATAAGCATGATATCTAAAGTCTTGGTATTCTCACTACATCAATCCCAAAACGCAAGCAAGAGCAGCAGGCGCCAGCAAAAACACACCCCAGCAGGGGGAGGCAGAGGGCGGAAGAGCGCAGCACAGAGCAGCTGCAGCTGCAGCCCAGAGCAGCGCAGGAGGAGCATCTTTTAGGCGAATAGCAGCAGCAACAGCAGGAATAATCAATCACAAAAAAATAATCACAACAAAAACTAAATTTTTTTCTTCAGACATTCAGTCAACCCCACTGCCACAGTAAATGACAGACTTCACTGAAAAAAACTACCAATTTGAGTTGTTCTCTTATTGGCGCAGTTCCGCCTCTTGGCGTGTTCGAATTGTTCTGGCGTTGAAAGATATTCCATATGAGTACAAGGCGGTCAATTTGGTTGCTGCTCATCAGGTGCGTTATTTCTATTCTCTCAGTTTTCAATACTTACTATGTGTTATAATAGAAAGCTGCCGAGTTCGTTGAAGATGTTAATCCAGCTGCCTTGATTCCAGCTTTGCGTGTTCACCACAATGGGGAAGTTTTGGATACTTTAACTCAATCCTTGGCCATCATTGAGTTCTTGGATACTTATCGCCCGTCAGAGCCAAAGTTGATCCCAACGGACCCATTTCTTCGGGCCCATGTAATGGAGATCACTTTGAATATTTGTTGCGATATCCATCCTGTCCAGAATCTGCGAGTGTTGCAATCGTATCCTGAACCTGATCGCCCAGCTCGCGCTAAGCAAGTTATTGCCGATGGGTTAAGAGCTGTGGAAGCACTCATTCGAAAGGGACGCAAGGGTTCTAACGAGTTAGCTCTCTACTGTGTGGGTGAACATGTAACAGTGGCTGACGTCGTATTAATTCCTCAAATATATAATGCTGTCAGGTATTGTCACCATGTATATTTCTATCGCTCACCCGATTGATTATTTGTTTCATCATAGATGGGGTGTTGATATGAATGAATTTCCTAACATCAAATCCATTGAGGCGCATGTGAGTCAGCTACCTGCTTTCAAGGCAGGTCATGCAGATGTCCAACCGGACGCCCCAAAGCAATCATAAATTTATGATGCGTATTTGAATTCAGTTATTGTTCTTAAACATGATTTGTAACATCTAGCATTACATTAAATTGGAAACTTAAGCAAATTACAGTTGCTTCACAGAATCATATACAGACACAGAAACGTACTCACATCGATAAGCATTAAAAAAAAAAAAGAAGAAGATATTTCACAAAGTAGAATTATGCAATCAGGGCATCTTTCAATAAGATACCAGCAATTAAACTAGGAACAAACCATGCAGCAGAACCAACAGCACCACCCAATGATACAACAGCAGGACCTGGACAGGCACCACCGAGACCCCATCCAACGCCAAAGAGAGCAGAACCAACCAGCAACTTCCAATCAATCTTCATGTTATCAGGATGTGTACCAAGCTTTATATGCTTGCAAGTGTGAACTTCATTCAAATGCAATAAAGGAAAACCAATACTTGTCACTAACAATCCACCGCCTAAAACTCCTGCAAGAGTTGGATCCCATCCAGCGGAGCCACTGAAATCCAAAAACTTCAAGACCCGCTCTGGATCACACATACCACTATACCCGAGACCCAAACCAAACAGCAAACCAGAAGCATATGAAATCATGTGTTGCTTCCAAGTGGCAGACTTTTTGAATGATTCTTTGCCACTCACTTCAGGTGCCTTAAAATTCTTCTTACTATGGACATAGAGATATGACCCACCTAACATGGCTAAGGTTGGAGCTAACAACATGAGCTGATTCTCCGTCGCCATGGTACCAGTGCCATCATGTAGGACACGTTTCCATGCTGTCGAACGAGTAAAGAATGCAGTGATTGCACCACTAATCATGAAGCTGATGACTGCGGTAAAGGAACGTGGTGATCCGCGAGACATACCACACAATCCATGCCCAGAAGTGCATCCACCACCAAGACGAGTGCCAAACCCAGTGAGAACACCAGCGGTAACAATTGCCGGGAGAGACAACGTGGATGGATGTCCAAATACATGTGGGGCATATATTTGGTAAATAACCCCGGCAGATCCCAAACCAATGAGATATGAAAAACTCCATTCATCTCCTTCACTAACTCTCACAACATTTTCTGCAATACCAGAGATACCTGTGATTTTGCCAGCAAGATACATGAACAGAGTGGCAGATGACCCGATCATCAAACCACCAACAATGCCATTGGGGAAAAGTGCAATATTATCAGCTAGATGCATCCTACAATATTTTGACGTCAATTATGATTGAACTTCGAAAACAAATGAATAACATTATGATTGGATGGCATTTCTTCGGATCTTATTATCATACCAAATATAGCTCCACTCCCTCACCACAACCTTTTATGCAAAAACTAGAAAAGTCAAAAAAGGAAACAACGCGATTGCTACTGGCGTCTTTTTGAAGAACCAAGAACATTCCTCGCGCACCGCCCTTCTTATACTTTCGCAAGCATTTCTCACTTCGCGATACATAAGCCATTGATGATAATCAATCAAAAGGTCACAAATTATTGTCAATACTTGCATAAAATCGCGAATCGCAAAAATGAAATCTTCTTTCCAACTTTCAAACGAAGCTGTTGTATTGACGAGTGCAATTGGCAGTGAGCAACGTCCAAACAAAGTTAAGCTTGAAATAACAACTTCGACCTCAGTCGCAACTTGTACATACGCCGCCAAAGAAAGCGTCTCGCACAATCGAAACTTCCTGCAACAAACCAGATTTATGGATGTTCATGAATCTCATGATCGAGAACTCGGGATCTACGATGACTCAGATTCGGAAAGTGACTTCATGACTACGTCGACGACAAAGAGTATATATGCTGCACATATTCTCGCTTGTTTTTCTTTGAATCAACATTCCATTCACGAGGAAAAGAACTACAAAATTACAATTCCAGGATCGATGCTACGAAATGAATTGGAGGGATACTTGGAGCTGCTAACACAAATGCATGTGGCATACGCTGTAAATGATAACAGTTATGATATTGGAACGGTTCTTAACACGGATCGATTCCCAATCCTTTCTATTAGAAAAACCATGGGTGTTGGGAGTGTTGTTGTCGACACCACTAGTTTGAAGAGATTATCCTCCAATCATCAAATAGACATAAGAGAAAGAGCTTATCCAATGCAACCATTCGTTGTAACATTGTGGGGACATAGACAACAAGGGTGGAAGAAAATACAGTCTATTGGATATGAAGAAGAATCAGATAGCTTTATGACAACAATTGAAGATACATCTGAATATGATTTCTTTGTCATTGGATGTGAAGAACCATCTATTTTGGTGAAATTTCGTTTCGCTACAAATGCAAGAACAAGTGTTCATCGTCAAAAGGTTGTAAGCATCTTTCAATCGAAGAGTAATGGACTAGTCCGTAAGGTCGTCACAAATGAGAACGGAATATTCACAACTTCAATAACCGTTGGTGATGAGTTATCGTTTATGCTACATCATGATCACCAGTCAAGATTAGTCATTACAGGTCAAGAATTGATGGAGACAATGCAGTATATCTACCCTACTCGTTATTATGATTCCTACGACAATCCTGTACGATATGATATTTATCACAATATGCTTACAATTTCCCTTGGTATTGATGTCCATCATATTGTTATTGGAAAGATTTTAAACAATCCGAAGCTATCTGCAGTTTACCATTCCAGTGATGCAAAGGGATATGCCTTGCACGGACTATTGGACACTGTGGAAGATATCCTAACAGATCATAGTCAACACCCTGGATATATTGATCACTGTGCCGACTTGGTAGTAGAACATGTTCAAAAGATTGCAGATAGTTCTGCCATGATGAATGCGTTAACATCACAAGCAAACGATCACAACAATGGTTTCAATAAACAGGGTTGGTTGACAAATTACTTGCCATCGTATGTCGATCATCATGAAGCAGTACTTGGAGGTCAAGATCCAGGAATCGTCAGAATTCCAAGAGTAAACATGTCAATTTGCGTTGACCATCAAGATCAAATCGTCAATGAAGTGGATGGATTGGCGTCAGACTTACAAGTATTGAACGTTCACAATATGTTGTCATCATCGGATGTTCAACCACCATCTGTGTTTACAGCTCTCTCAAGCCTTGCTTCAAGCTCAACACCTGCTTCCAAGAAGGCATATGAATACAATCAATCTACCTTAAGAAAGGAATTATCGGATCATCGTGTTCCAGTCCATACACTTGAAAATTATGTAAGGAATGTATACCAGCAATGTGATACTACACACAAAACAGTAGTTCGTGCATATACGGGGGATTGGATTTACCGTGAGTTGAATCAAGTTATTCGTCAGCATGGTGTTTCCTCATCATCCTTGCCTCAATTTGAACAAACTGCCAATGCATTGTCTGCGGCTTTATGTAGCTTACCGCTTGAAGTTAATCTGCCCGGTAATAACTTAGTGCTCTATCGTGGTCAGAACTTTACTGGAGATGCAGAATATCAAGTTGGGGATGAAGTAGCTTGGCATGCTTTTTCATCCACAACTACAAATCGTAATGTTGCAGAAGCATTTGCAGGATATGGTTATTTGTTTGAGATATATGGAGTTACTCCAGATATCTGTGCAAGCGTATCAAAATTTTCAGTATATCCTAACGAAGAAGAAATTCTGTTGAATCGTGGGACTATGTTTAGAGTTGAGAGTACTTCTTCATCTCATCCACGGGTCATTCGCTTACGGGTTATTCCTTCCAACGGAATGAAGCATCCAATGCCAAATCCTGAAGTGAATCTAACACCTGTTTCAGTATCAGCAGGAATTCCTACTGACACAAACAATGAGATTGTTAGAGGAAACAGTTGTGAATGTCCATTGTGTCAATTTGAAGGATGCATTGGTGGTAGCCCAGGTCAATCATGCAATGAATCGAAAGCCTTGCAAATGATTCAAGATCCTAATTTTGTTTCATTGGTGATGAATAGTACCAGACATCAATTTAGTACGAGAATGCCATATTTTTATCAATCATCTGTCAAAGTTCCCGTTACTGACAACTTAAAGCGTAGGCCATGGCTATATCTTGCATGTCGCAATAATTTGCCACAAGTTGCAAGGCAACTTTTGTCACTTGGAGCAAATCCTTTAGATACAATTGATGTCGGTTCGACAGCATTGCATGCGGCAGCTTTCTACAGTCATCGGGAGTGTGTAGAAGTATTGTTGCATTCCACTGCAGCAACTACTCGCAGAACTTTGGTGAATATGAAGAACAGAATGTCTGGCTCAGGTGCAACAGCCGCAGACGAGGCATCAGATCCTTCAATCCGCAGTATGATCCGTGCCTACATGTGATGAGATTCCAAAGTCATTTGACAATTAGCTAGTAGTGTCATGAATTTGACAATTATGGTGTGTACGTAAGAATGTATTATTTTATTTTTAAGTATTATTAGATGGAGAGATCAATGGTGTGTTCATGCCTTGTAATAGGCAAAGAATGTATAAAGAATTAAAAATAATAAAGAATTAAGTGTGCATAAATTAATGAATTCAAGTTTCTTCACTATCACCCACCTTTCAAGATATGTATATATACTACTGATATTTACATTTCATTTTTCTATCGCAGTAAATTTGCTGAGGCCCTGAATATCCACTTCCTCTTGACATGACAATTATATTCTTCTGATGAATATATTTTAGTAAGCAGTATTTAAGATTCTTGAGAAGACATTGAATATAGCATTATCAAATTGAAGTAATTTGTTAAATATGTCGAGGGACTCGGTCTTTGCTCGCGCCGCTAAGCGCTTCGCTGCTGCGTCCTGCTGGCCGCTGCGGCCGCTGACCCACCAGCGCGCCAGCAGAGCCCCGGCTGGTGTGGCAAAAGTCTAGAACACAACAAATCAAAACCCAAGCACAACATAACGTATCCCTACAAAATCTTACCGTCGGTATTTCTTCATAATAGCAAATAAGCATTATACCCCATTTCTTGTATTCGAGATGTCCGGACTTCTCTCTTTTTTTGATTCTAGCATTTATCCTGTTTTAGCTGAAAAGGTCCCCCTTCGCTTTTCAGTGGCTGGATCAATTTTTGCGATGCTTTGCATTGTTTATGGTTCGAAGTATGTGCAAGCAATATTGTCCTTGGTTCTTACCCAAAAATATGATAATGTTCAAGCCTCTTACCGCTACGGAAAGAAATTAGATGGAACTCTTCGCACTTGGCAAGAGAAGATGGTAGAGAGAGCTTACTCTGCTCACCAGAACCAATGGGAAGCGTTTACTGCCTTTTCAGTTGCTGCTCTTGTTGCCATTCTAAAGGCCCCTGAATCCCTATTGAACAAAGAGATTTTGATTTTAACAAATGCGTTTTTATTGATTCGAGTGATCTACAATTTTGTGTATGTGGTCGCATTCAATACTCCACTCTCGTTGATTCGCAGTTCAGTGTGGATGGTTGGTGGGTTGATCGTCGTTAAGATCTTCCTTCTTTCCATCGGTAATGTATATCATCACTAATATTTTGCTTTGTAGCTTCAAGAAATTAGTCGTTAATTTCCGGGTGATTTTTGAAGTCTCGTGAAGTTATCGTTAATATCTTGTTTTGTACCATATCAAGAGGAAATCTGTATGGTGATCATTATTGTTTGTAGCAATTCAATTCGTTATAGTTGCCCCCTCGTTAACACTAGTATAACCGAGCGATGCTTTTTTATGTGGTTATCTTACAGAGATACCTGCATCGATATTGTTGAACTGTCTTATCCACGTACTTCCAGTCTAGTATAATCAAAAAATGTAATTAATCCTAGCGCAAATGATGGTGATGTTTTCATATCATATATAGCAAGATTAGATTCCACTCCTACAATTAGGCCTTCTTTGCAATTAGCCACGTGGATCAATACATCAATACCGTCCATGTTGATGAGCAACAAGAAACCAGGAATGTCGAATGTTCGTGCGTCACATTAGCCCGCTGCCAACGATTTGGCCCATCAATTTCAGGTACAATATTGTATCACCTTTTCACTTTCATATTCCTTTGAGATAAATGTTACCTAAAGTCCTCAGTTTGCTCGTGAGGGCAAAGCTTACCCAGGCTTTGACTGGTGCAAATGCACGCCAGCAGCATCAATGGTTGTGGAGACGAACTATGGAAAGAATTGGGTATCTCGGCCTCAAGCGTGTTTTGGGTTTGGATAAATTTCTAGACGAACACTTTGCAAGCAGAGTAGTGGAAACTGAGACAAAGGAAGAGGCATCGGTGGATAAATCGTCTGTTGGAAGCTCGCAAAGTACAGTTATTCAACAAAATGCCACGTCATATTCGACATCAGACCGAGCTGCAGCAATGGATAACCGTAGAAATGATCAAAGTAGACATGAATATCGAGGAGTTGGTGGGAAGAAGCAGCAACGGCATGTTGACCGAGAAAACAGAAGTAGCAGTAGTAATAGCAAAAGTTCTGGAACTACCAGTGACCCTCATAGTATTCTGCCTCCATTCATTGGAATCGATTATGATTCTATCATTCTTGTCAATAGTGAAGAACGGCTTGAAGAAGCAAGAAGAGATATATTAAATCAATCAGTTCTAGGATTTGATACAGAATCAAAGCCTGATTTATATGCTACTTCCAAACGATCTGGTCCACATTTATTACAATTATCAACATCTGAAAAAACTTATCTCTTTTCATTTGT
>JACCEA011412270.1_pt1 | contig 21489 bp, 23 predicted proteins | sample 7449851 | NCBI WGS metagenome assembly JACCEA01 (sample SAMN15323453, study PRJNA562643) | freshwater metagenome | isolation source: river surface water | place: USA:Blue River Watershed | collected 2017-08-18 | reverse complement strand
GATAATCCACTTTGTGATACCTTCTTTCACATAATTAGAATCAGTGTGAATTTTATATAATTCTTTATTAGCAGATGGATCTTTACGATCGATCGATCGATTTTTAATAATCCACTGCAATGTACGAATTGCGGCTAATAATTCCATTCTATTATTTGTTGTACCTATTTCACCGCCATGAATAGACATATCAATATCAAATGAATGCGATCCCCACCCGCCAATAGAATTCTCTTTTCCATTACCTTTACAAGCACCGTCACAATAAAAATTTATTTCTTTCATATAGTTTCTCCAAGTATTTTGACATTCTATCATAAAATGTATGTACTTTTGTATATACAGTTGATAAAATAATAAAAAATTTAGGAGGCTATAGCGATGTATAAATTCGAGCCTATTGTAAAAACTATTGATCAAGTCTTACGATACTTTGAAGACTATCAATTAGAAGCAGAAAAAGGTAAAGCTAACTTTTATACTATTTTAAAGTTAAAGCATATTGGACAAGGTTTTCCAGTAGAACCTATTGCGGTAGATATGGACAATAAACATATCTATGGTGAAGGTAAGAATATTTTGGGTGGATTACGAATTTTAGTTAGTAAAGATAGTCCAATCTATGTAGACCTGGAAAAGCGAGAATTTGTTCTTGAAAAGCATATTCGGCCTGGTTCATATTTTGTTCCATCATATCTAATGTTCGATTCTATCGGATTATTAAAATGGCAACGAGAACGTGAGTTACCAAAAGAAGTAATTGATCAACTTGATTTTATGCATAATCGATTAAACATTTATAAGATTGTCGTAAATGAAGTATGGCGAGTAAAATAAGAAATAAAAAAAGAAGACTTCGGTCTTCTTTTTTTATCTCCAATATGCATCAACATCATACATATATGTTTGCATAAATCTAACTACAAATTTCCTGTTCTTTCCCAATAGTAATGTAACTTTAGTTATCCATCCATTAGACTTTAAATTAATATCACTATTGATAATTTTATTTCTAATATCTATAATATTATTATATTCATCAATATCAATATATTTTATACGATCAATTGGATCTTCATATAGATTATCTATTTCATCTTTATAAGCTTTATCATTCTGATATTTATATAAACGCGTAAAATATTCTGTATGATCAATATTAGGCATATATTTATTAATATTATATTTTACATTAACTCCGGCCATACCAATAATTTTACCTATCTTTTCTAAAGATCCATTATGTTCTTTAAGTAATTTGATAATATAATCTTGGTTATCTTTTGTTGTAAAATCATATTTTTTAGTATGTCCTTTTACTAAATTACGAGGTAAACCTCCTTTTACGAATCCATCTGGTATAATAGCATTATCTTTAAATTTAAGCTGAATAATTCCATTATTATATACAGTTGTACCAGTATTTGATAATTTTGCCGATTCAGTTCTACGCTTACGCTGCTGTTTCTGCTTCTCTGAATTTTTAGTTGTTATTAAACTATATTGCTTAATTTGTTCATCATCTTCAAACATATAGCCATAGCATAATCCATCAATGTCATAATATAATTTTTGACCCTTATATTTTTCAGATGTAGCTTTACCACCATTATATTTTATATTTTCATAATGATTATTAACATCAATAATATCTTCAAATGATCTATAAGTAGACCACCCCATATATCGATATGTATCATATTCATCTTTAAAAATATATTTACTATATGTCATAAAATAAACTTTTAGTTTTGTTCCACGACCTTTATTACGGCGCGATACACCATATTTAATTTGCTCTTCAGTTTGCTTATAGCCTGTCATAATCCAAACTAAACCTAATTCTTTAATTAGTGGGTCGTCACGATGTAAAAAATAATTTTTATTATTTTCATCTTTCCATGTACCAAAACCTTTGCGTTCATTCAAATATTGGATTTTAGCTTCTTCATAATATTTTGATTTATATGTATTTGAAATTATAAGCTCATCTAAATGATTATCGCACTTTTTATAATAATCATATCGTTGACCTAACATATGATATAAAGCGTATGTCATTTTACCACCAAAAATATAATGCAACATTATATGTGCAATAAAATGGTTTCTTAATGGTAAATTTGATAAATTCCATTTATGTATAGTAAAATCTTTATACATTGGAAATATTGATTTTGGTAATATATGATGTTTTTCTGTAAATGTATTTGTTATATTGCCAGATGTAACAAAATTTATATATCTATCTATCATATTATTTTTATATTCAGATACGTATATATTTTGAATATAAAAATAGTTTAATATTTCTTGCTTAATTTGAGTGTGTTGCATTATAACTTCATTGGTAATTATCAATTACATATATAATATAATAAAAAATGGGCTTTTAAAAGCCCATTTTTTATTAATTTTGATTAAAAATTAATCAAAATAATTCGCTGATTTGAGCAGCACGGTAGTAGCTGTTCGCGCCAGGAACGAATTGGTTGTTCGCACTGATGAACGGGTTAACTGCCCAACCGTAACGAGTCTTGAAGCCAAGAGCCATTTGGAAGTTAACTGGGTTGATTGCGCGGCTAAGAGCAAGCGGTAGGTACGGACAGTAGAAGATACCAGAGTCAGTAACGTCTTGACCTTTATAACCAACTAGGTAACCATCACCTTGAGCGTATGGGTCAACATAAACGCTGTAGGTACCAAGTGTACCAACGAAAGTAGCACCAGATGGATCTACGTTCAAGTTAGTTTGAGCAGCGATTGCAGGAGCAAACGACATGATACCAGCAAACGCAAGAGCAGATGCAACGTCAGCAGAAACGATAAGTTTGTTACCTTTACCACGACGAGATTCTAGAGCGATACGGTTAGCATCACGTTCGATAGCGAACTGAAGACCACGGAAACGTTCTGCAGACCAACGACCACCAACATCAGCTGTTAGATCGATAGTACCAGGAGTTGCTGTCCATTGAGCACCTTGCTTAGCAGAAACGTAAAGTTTGTCAAGCATTTCACGGTTGATTTCAGCAGTGATTTCATTTGAAATGATATTCACAAGTTCTGAATCAGCGTTCATGCCGTGAACACGTTTCATGTCTTCAGCAATCTCTTGCGAGTAGTCAGCACGTAATTGACGAGTTTCAGTGTTAACGTTTGTTTTCTCGATTGTTACGCCCATTGCGTTCCAAGCTGTAGATTGTTCACCAGCTTGAGTAGTCATACCTTTACCGCGAGCATAAGCAACACCACCACCGAATGAGTTAGTTACTGTAGCGTTTGCAGTTTTGTCACCAGAGTAACCAGCATTAACTTCGTCAATACCCATTGCTTCTGGATTAGAAAGATCGTTTTGAGCTTTTGTAGGATCAGCAGCGTAGCGTGCTTTCATACAGAAGATCAGACCAGTAGGAAGTGTCAAAGGTTGAACACCTACTAAATCGTAAGCAATCAGACGTGGAGCGATACGACGTACCATACTGATCAGGATTGGGTTCCATTGAGCAGCGTTACCAGTTTCGTTAGTAGATTCTGATAAGTTTTGCTCTTGGTTTTCTAAAAGCTGAGCAGTGATCTTAGCACGAGTGTCGTCTTGTACTGGCGCGAAACGTGAGTCAGTTAAAACGTCATCCCATTTTTCAGTAAGAAGTTGAGTCATTTTCTATTTTCCTTATTGTTTATTCTTATTTAATAAAAACGTTTAAAAAATTGTTATTTTGGTGAACTCTTATTTCAAGAGTTCTGCCCAGCCTGATTTCTTAACAGTTGCTTTTTGTTCAGCAGCTTGTTCGTTTAAGTTTTCCAAAGTTTCAGCAGTAGTTGCTTTGCTGTTATTTTTATTTAGCATAGTATTTTCAACTAATGTTTTAACAACTTCTGAAAGCTCTTCTTGAGTTTCACTGCGAGTACGTAGTGCCGCTTTCACGATACGTTCTTTGTCAGTAAATGCCAAGTCTTCAGACATAGATTCAACTAATTCTTTAACTTTTAATTCTTTTAGCTCTTGAGCGTTTTCACGTAGGCTACGTTCAAGTTGACGGTTTTTAGCACGAGCTTGACGTAATTCTTCTTCAAGCGTATCGAATGATTCAGATTCTTCAATAGAGAAGCCTGAAGATTCAAGTAACGACTTAAGATTTTTGAATACCATAGCCATGCGGTTATGTTCGTCAATGCGTTCAAATTCGTCTTTGTATTGATCTTTAAATTCGTTGATTTGCTTTTCAGCTTCAGCAAGACACTTAGCTTCAGTCAATGCAACTTGTTCAGCAGTATACTTTTCAGCTTCTGCGATTAAGAATTCACCGTAAGCTTCAGCTTTTTCTTGAAGGAACGCACCGTAAGCTTCAGCTTTTTCTTGAAGGTAATCACCATAAGCATCAGCTTTTTCAGTCATTTCTTCAATAGTTTCAGCCTTAACTTTTTCAGCGTAAGCTTCAGCTTGTTCTTGTAAGAATTCACCGTAAGCTTCTGCTTTTTCAGTTAATTCAGCAGTAGTTTCAGCCTTAACTTTTTCAGCATATTCTTCTGCTTTTTCTTGAAGGAACGCGCCATAAGCTTCTGCTTTTTCAGTTAATTCAGCAGCAGTTTCTGCTTTAACTTTTTCAGCGTATTCTTCTGCTTTTTCTTTAAGCATAGCAACTTCAGCTTCATGTTCAGCTTTCGCTTCTTCAAGAGCTTCTTGTTTAACTTGTTCAGCGTATTCTTCAGCTTTTTCTTTAAGCACTTCGATATTTTCTTCAAGCGCTTTAATTTTCGCATCAGCAGTAACGAAAGATTCGTTAATTTCTGATTTGTCAGCTTCTAAGTCAGCTTTTTCTTGAGACGCTTTTTCAACAGCTTCTTGTAATTCAGCAGCTTTATCTTGAAGCTCTGCCGCTTGATCTTGTGCAGTCTTAAGCTGTTCTTGTAACGCAGCAACTTGTTCATCAGCTTTAGCTTTTGATTCTTGAAGATGCGTATCTAAGATTGTTTGAAGAGCAACTGCAGTTTCATCTGAAATTGCATCACCCATTAGTTTCTTAAATTCGTTCATTAAATATTTCTCCAATATTTTTTATTTATTTAAGCGATTTATAAAAAAAATTATTTACCGACTTTATGGGTTAAAATCCAGTTAAAAACGTTAATTAATTGTTCTTCATTTTTTACAATCGACTTTGCATTTTTATTTAGTGTGGTTTTTACTTCAGATAATGTCTGTTCAGTTAATGCACCATTCACAAATAGCCACTCATGACCTTCCATAATAGAAGTCATAAATGCATCTGGTGCAGAAGGATCAGATACGATATCCGCTGGAGTAATCAAACGAAAATCTTCTTGAACAACTTTTACGCCTTTGCCATCTAACTTAAGTGAACCAGTTGCACGAGATGATACACCCATTACAACACCAGCTTCCATCAATCCTGCAATAACAGAACCCATTGGAGTTTTATGTGTAATAAGAGCTTCACCTAGCCAGTTTTTACCAGACTTAGTTAAGTTAGTAATTTTATGAGATACGCGCTCATAGTTTACTGATAAGCTTCCTTCGCCAGTAGGGTGATTTAATTCGCCAGTTGCCTGGTTAGTTAAAACTTTTTCTTGGATATAGCGCATTGCTTCGCGATCCATGATATGTTCCGGATATACACGACCATTACGGTTACGTAAATCCGATTGCATGAAAATACCCTTAATAACATATTTCTTTTCAGCAGCACCTTCAGGCACAACAATATTACTTTCGGTTAATTCCATGGTGCGCTCGATTAACAGCGCGGTTCCATCTTTAATCATTTTTATAGCCCCATCATTTTTCTAAAACGTTTTGCTCGGCGAACTTTTCTTAAAATTCTTGTTCTGTATGTCGCGCCAAGTGCTTTTTTAGTACGTGCCATTTGTCGATGTGCTACACGCGATAACGCCATTTCAGCGCCACTGATTTTTACACATGCCATGCGTTCTGGATCATATTTGAATCCAGGTTGACAAGTCATCTTGATACGTTTTTTACCACGGAAATTAACTTTAATTTTTCGTGTAATCTCGCTCAATAGATTAATGTCGCAGTGTACTTCATCAGCATCGTTTGCAAATACCTCTACTATATTTAAAACATTACGTTTATTAATTGACGTATATACAGCTGATGTAGTTGAAAAGTCGCCTAATTTGTATTGTGCAGGTGTTTTAAGCTCTAATTTGTCACTATATTCGTCTTCAAGATTATTGATAAGATCTAAATCACGAATTACAGAATCAGTGTTTGGAGAACTTTTATAAACCGCTTGCACCAAAACTTCTTCATCATTCTTAGGATGAACAGTTACCAGGATAGAACCATCCGGTGCATTAGATTTAATAGTTGATAATTTAACTAGTAACGGAGTTTCAGATACAGCAAGTGCATCAAAGCCTGGTGTTGTATCAAGCGGTAAATCACGCTGATCATTTACTTCGTCATCTGGATATTCATCGTATTCGCTAAAATCGTCTGCATAGAATTCAGCGCTATCATCAAATTCTTCTGGATATTCACCAGTGCCGGTCGCAAGCGGAATTTGGAAGGCAACAGGATAATCTTTTGCAAATGGACTTGTAGGGTCAACGTATACGTCGTTATAATTAACGTATTGCCATGCAATAACTACGTCAATAAAGAATTCTAAAAATTCAGATTCACGTGTATTGTCAAAGTCAATTTCGTCAACTACATTAGCAACTTTAGTCATTGGATTAGATTCAATAACGGAAATTGCATAATGCTCGACATACTGGTTATCATCCAGGAATTGCGCAAATTTTTCTATTGCCGCTTTTTGGTATGTAGAAAACGATAAAACGCCTTCTGTGTATCCCAAGAATTTCAGACCATACAACGGACCAGCCGCAGATACTTCGCTAACAATTTCTTGTTCGCCAATATCTGCATAAACAGGCTCATCCATAAAGATCATATGTTCTGTGCTTTCATTTAATAGTGCTGACAATTTTTTCTTAAAATCTGTCATTACAGTGTCCTTTTATTTTATATTTATATAAAATATTTAATAGATAACTTTATTTAATATAAAATTATTGTGCGTTTGGATCAGGTTGATCGGCCGCTTCATCGTCAGGGATAATTCCATCATCTGTGTCACTACCGGTATCATCGTCTTCGCCATTCTGAATATCAAGTTCGTCACCTTCTTCTGTAGGCGCATCAATATTTTCAGGTGGTTGGTTAGGGTCCTGATTTTTTTCTTTGAAGACTTGCATATCAATTTCTGCAATTTCAGCATCAGTCTGCATAAGAACGCGTTTACGAATCCAAAGTTTTGAATAGTATCCGCCTTCAATAAGATCGGCCATTTTAGCAGCCATATCGATACGGTTATTCAAAATTTCTGCATCTTTATATTCAATAAAGGCGTTATCTTCGGTGAAGTCCCAGAAATAAGAACGCTTAATAATTTCCCAATCAGATTCTGAAATAATAGATTTCAATAGTAACTGAGTTTTTAATAAGTCATCAAATACAAGCATAAAGCGGTTACGAAGACGGTCAATAAACTTTTTATAGCGATACTCGTCACGCGAGATTTGATCAGATTTTCCATATACAAAAATATTTCCTTCTTCTGCATATCGCGATTTTGGTGCATTTAATGATTGATACAGTTTATCTTTCATGTAGTTAACTTCTTCAAGAATTTCTTGTGAAGACTGACCATCGATATTTTGAATTTCAGTTGTTCGGCTTTCATTGAAACGTGGAATAAAGTAGTCTTCGGCCATTGAAATAACAGAACGTTGATCTACCCATGAACCAGTTTCTGAGTTATATACCAATTTTGATTTAAAGCGGTTAGACATATTTTGCATATATTCTTCAGCTTTACTTTTTGGTAATGATGAAACATCAATATAGAAAGCACGACGCATCGGTGCACGAACTACACGATAAATAACCATTGATTGTTCCATCATCTTTAAGTTGTTATAAGGAACAATTGCTTTATCCAGGTGACCAATCGTCATATCATACATAGCGTCAGTCAAGCCAGAAGTCACATATGTGATACGACTAGTTTCTAAACGTTTACCTTCAATCACATCATCTATTGTGCTATAAACATTATTCAGATAATTAGACTGATTATTAATCTTCTTATTTGAATAGACAAAAAATTCCTGGATATCAGTCGCATTAATCATTTGAGTATTGCGGTTACGCGGTGGAATAACTTTTACTTTTACAATATTAAGCGGGTCCAGACGTAAAACTTGACGAATGCCTTTTTTAGGCTCACTTTGATCAATAACTTTATCAAATACAATACGTCCATCAATATAGAATTGTTGGATTAAATCAGAACCGATATCGTCAAAGTTAGATATCGCATAAAGATTAACAAATTCATTATAAATCTTCTCTTTAAGTTGATCAGATATTTCAACATCTGGATGCCAATCTAATTCAAATGCTTTTTTATCACGCTGGAAAATAAATGATTCATTTACAATATCTGAAATTACTTCATCAATTTCGGCGGTTTTAGCAATTTGACGATAAGTTTCTATACGAGCAGTTTCGTTTTGTCCACGCTCATATTGATAAAACTGCATATTATTAACATGACCGTGACCGGATACAACAATCGAGTCCCCATCATTAATGTCCAAGTTTTTGGTATCAAGGACCTGCAAGTTTTCTTTCTTTTGCTTTTTTTCATTTAAGAAAAAGCCGTCGAACATTCCCATTTATACTACACCTTTATTTTTATAATTATATTTATAAAAAAATAAAGAGGGAAAAATCCCTCTTTATTTTTAACCAGTGACGAATTAGTTAGTAACTAACGAGCCATTAGCGTCATATGCGCCCCATTCGTTAACCGCGAAGGTAACTTGTTGTTCCATAACCTGGTCATTTTGATCATAACCGATTGTTACTTCACCAACTGATTTAGGGAACATACCAGTGATTTGATAACGTTTCAACACTTGGTCATAACGATCAAGTAAGTTTACTTGTGCTTGACCATAAATTTGCAATGGATTTAACTCGTTTGCAGATTTAGTCAAGTTAGTAGAGTTACCTAGCATACCTGAAGACCATGATTCGAATACGTCACGACCTTTAAAGTCATTATCAATTACGATTGTAACTGTCCAGTCACCAAAAGTACGGTCGCCCGGTACCTTGATTTGACGCCCTTTATACGGAACAACCGCTTCACCTAATTCTGATGCAGGAATTGAAGCAGCTTTACAAGTAAAGCTGATCTTTTGCTGAACCGCGGTATCACGAATGTTCAGGAAGTTTGGAAAACCAATCATAACCTCGTATCGGTTAGCACGGGCGCCACCGCCCGTGAAGTTCGCCAAGAATGAGTTGACATTAGCTGCCATTTTTATTTCTCCTTTATTCTTATTATTAAGCTACGATAACTTCGTCGAAGTTAACTTCACGGCGAACAGCTGTAAACGACAAGCGAATACCTTGGATTGAGTATTGTGGCTTGATGATAATGTCCGCAAGGAATTCACCTTTTTGGATTACTGTTGGTGTGTTGTTAGTTTCGTCACAACGTACATAGAAGTCAAAGATACCGTTACGTCCTTTAATTTCACGCAAGATTGGTTCAACCTGATCTTTAAACGCTTGGCGAGTAAATTGGGTGTTGAATTCAAACAAGCTATATTTTGCAGATGCTTGGATTGATTTACGTAAGTAGTTAAACAAACGGCGGATACCGATCCAAGAGAACGCACTGTTCTTAGCTTGTAGTGTTTTATCACCATACAAGATAGTACCATCTTTAGGGAAAGTAGCTACCGGGTTGATGTTTTCACGATACAACTCATCGCGTGCATTTTTGTCAGGGTTGAATGCTAATTGTAAGCAATCTACATAGTGACCACGGTTGAAGCCAGCTGGAGATACCCAAACGTCAAATTCATTTTCTGCGCGAGCACATAGACCAGCGTCATCACCATTACCTGGTACCCAACGGTTCATGTCATTATAACGGTCGTATTGGAGTTTATAACCAGTAGTCATAACACCATATGAATCTTTGTTTGCCAATGCATTTTTAGTTGCAATAATGTTCTTAGTAACCGCAGTTTTAAGAGCACCAACAACGTCGCTGAATTTTGGAGATACAAAACCAAGCATGTCACCGCGTTTAGCAGTAGATGCAAGTACGTGATTTGACACGTCTGGTTGGTTAGTATCGTTACCACAACCGCCAGCAAACAATAATGCAATATCAGTGTCATCTGGAGTAGTCAGTACGTCAAACGCGTTAATATACTCATCTTTTCCTGGAGTGTCACCGTCTGCACCACCAGCAAATTGGTATGTAATAGCGTCTTTAAACACTGCGAATGGTTTACCATCAGTCAAGCTAGCGCCAACTATGGAAACATTCAATGTAATTGTGGTACCTGGGTTTTGTGGATCATCAACTTCAGTTACCAATTCAGCCGATGCGATCGGAGTAAGGCCCCAAACGTAGTTAGATGTGTTGTTCAAGTAGTTAATGTAGTATGAAGATTCACCGTTAACACCTTTAGCATCACGTGCTTTAGATAGGTACGGATATGTTTCAAGTACAGAACCAGGAACACCAGAGAACAGTCCAAGAACGTCAGTTACAACTACGTGTACTTCGTCAAGCGCTGCAGCTGTGTTACTAGATAAAGGACCAGAACTGTTTGGCGCTGTGTCAAATAATGATTCATATTCCCAGCCCGCAAATGTCGCAGCATCAGCAATAGAAATACCAATCGAGTTACCTAAAGCACCAGGACATTTAGCCGCGAACGCTTGAGTAATGCTTGAAACACTACGAACAACATCTAAATGTGCTTTATTTTTGATCAGGATACCAGCAACAGAACCATTACCAGCCGCAGCGTTCAAAGCAGTTTCTTCGTCAACTACACGAACCCAACGAAGTGCGCTTGTGTATTTCAAGAAGTTAGCTGCAGCGAACCAGTCGCGGAAGTTTTGATCCGTTGGTTTACCTGCTAGATTTACCAATTCGTCTTCGTTTGCTACGATCATTTCGTAGTCAGCGAATCCCCATTTTGAGTTAATAACAGTACCGCCTGTCGCAGTACCTAGCATTTGTACTGTCGCGCTAAAATCGCGTTCAGTAGAGATAACGCCAGGAGATGCAAATTCTGCCATGTCATTCTTCCTTTTTATTGTCTTTGTTTAATGTATTTAATTTTTTTTGTAAAATTACCAAAAACCGAACGATACATCATCGTCCGATACTCCATCATTAATGAACCCTAATAATGTATGTATATCGTCGTCATCACGACTATCTTTAATTGCCGCTGTGGTATCTTTACCAGTTACGTCAGAAAAATAGTTTGTGGTTGAAAACCATGCAAACATAACTAAGCACATTACAATGTCATCGTGCTTCCCAGGTTCAGCCTGGTAACTGTTCTTTGTTAATACAAAGTTTCCTAATTCTTCAATCGTATCTTTATCTTTTAGTACCAGGACTTCAGTCTCGATTAAGTCTTTTAACTTAGAACATCCAACCTTTTTAGTCAGCTTTGTCATCATAATCCCAGGAATCGATCTACGCCCAGTTTTTACAATGTTGTCACCGTCTTGACTTTTGGTATTAATAAGATTTTCATATTCCATATCCCAAAGTTCTTTTGAAACGATCTTTCCATCGTTATTTGACTCAATTACAAGATATGAATGATTGTACTTTCTCGCAATAGATTCAACAACAATAGAAAATGAAGTCGGATCTATTTCATTATTTCTATACACAAGAACTTGGCGATATGGTGTCTCAGTTACATCAATCACTGAAACAATTGAATAGTCTTGTGATAGTCCGGCTCCTGTATCAACCGTTGTGATATACACGTGTCCTGGTTGTGGCTGCTCATAAATATTTAGGTATTTTTGCTCGACTATCGGTTCCAAGAATACAAGCTGTTGGAGTTTTGTAGCAGAGATTAATGTGTTAGACGAACCTAAAAAACTACAATTATGGCTAAGAATTCCATTAGTATAATAGAGTGCACCATTCTCCACATCTACTAAATCATATGCCACAAATTTTGATTTAATATGGCGTTTAGATTTTACAAATGTGGTGCTATTAGTTTCGTGTAGAACTTCATCTTTTTTAGATATTAATTTTGCAGTGATTGGCCCATTAATAGTTTCAAATAAATGATTTTCTGTACATTTCAATGTTTCGCCAGTAACAAATTCAATTTTGTAATAACTGTCGTGTACAGATTCACGCACTCCACTAAATGCTTGTAATCCGGTATTCGTCGTAACTTTCATAATTGTTTTTATATTTATAATCTTTATTATTATTTATAAAAAATAAAAGGCGATCAATTGATCGCCTTTTATTCAGCTTGTTAATTAAGCGTTTAGTAACGCTTCAAGCTCTGCATCTTCGTCACTCAATGCGGCACTTGCAGGAGCAGTAGGTGCTTGTTGAGTAGAACCAGTGTTGTATTCTTGTTCAGCCGGAGCAGAACCGAATGCTTCACCTAATGCAGCTTTGTGGTCAGTCTCATTATTTTGGTTTTTAACCAATGGACGACCTAGCGTAGCTTCAAGTTTTGCCTCTAATTCAGCATATGTTTTACCATAGTGTTTAGAGTTAGGATCAACTTCAGAAGCTAAACCTTTCACTTGATTGTAGATGTCTTCTAATTTAGCATCATCTTGGAACAGTGGACCAGGATTCATCCAAACAGTTTTGTCATACGTACGCATATTGTTGCTACCGTTGTAGGCACGAATTTTTAAGTTAGCACCTTCCCACAAATCAAATACGTTGATAGGCATTTCGTCTTCATCGTCTTCAAATTGTGGTGTCAATTTGTCAGTAACAAATTTCCAGATAGAAGGAGAAAGTTTTGCTTTCATCACTTTACCGTTGTTTTCTGGAGCATTTTTGTCATTAACAACATAAATCCAAACAATGTACGAAGTACGATCACGAATAAGTTTCGCTTCTTCTTTCGCTTCTTGTGTACCTAGGTTGTGTAATGCCCAGAATTCATCTTTAACTGGATCTTTCTGACCAATTGTTTCCAACGAACGCTCGATGTACCATTTCTTTTTGCCAATATCTTGATGGTAAATACCAATACCATAATCTTTGACTTCAACAAACGGAAAATCTTCACCTTCAGCAGCTGGTAACAAACGAATCTCTGCTACACCTTGACCGGCTGCATCGACAGTAAGTTTCCAATAAGTTTCCTCATCAGACTTCTTACCTTTCATTTTGTTAAGGCGTGCTTGTAGTTGAGCGATTTCATTTTTCTTTGATTTTAAGTGTTCTAATGGCATCTCTGGCCTCCTCGCGAACGTTTAAACGGGAGCCAATTATGTTCTTAGTGAACTTACGATCATAACGGTTTAATAGGCAAACCGACGAAAATAATTTTATTTGTACAACTTATTTAAGCAACAATGCATCAAACATGTTTAATATATCGTCACTTGTATCTAAAAGATACTTATATTTGCGCAAAATTTCCGATCTTTTTTTCCACAACGGATTATCGGTATCTTGCTGCAAATATGGTCGACACATATCTAATATAGCTAAAAACTCATCAGATAACCTTAATTTTTTAACGATTAAGGGTCGATCTTTCCCAAAGTCTAACATTCCGTTTATGTCGACCTGGTTGACTAACATAAAGTCCTTAACCTTTGTCATATCTTTTTCAATGATTCGGGATAAGTTCATTATGTTATTCATTCTTTTTGTATGAACATCAGTCTTTGATCGGTCCAATACATCACCAATCCATGCATCTGGATTGACTTTAAACATAGAAATTAAATATTCTTTCAATTCCGTTTGCTTGTGTATATATTGAGCCGTGACTTCAATAAAAATGTCTATATCACGTCTATTATTCATAGAATGCTCATCGAGCGATTTATGTCTGAAGTTATCATGATAAATGAATGTCTTCGAATTAAAATGTAGCTTCAGACCAATATACAACTTAAAAATCTTCAATACATCTTGTGTATTTAAATCTTCCATATGACAGCCTTAAAATAATGAAGTCGTCTTTTTCTCAAACAACTTTCTGTTACATACAATGTTCATACTTAGTGCGTCAGTTTTAATTTTCTCGATTATATTCGCATCAAATACCGGAATTATATCCTCAATATCAATGTTATTTTCCTCGGCGAAAATAATTAACGCATCAAATACTCCAACTTTACGTTCCATTGATATCGTGTTAATGATACCCAGTAACTTTTCAGCATCAGTCATTGTACGTCACCTCAAATTATAAAGCCATTGTATATTATATATGTTCATGCGTAAACATATTTGTTCATGTATTTTTAAGTTTATTGATCGCTTCTAATTCATTGATTGCATTTGCAAAATATTTTTTTGACGGTGAAGAACTAAAATCATTATCAATATTTGCTTTAATACGGTTATTAATAGCTATCAAATAACCATGCGTATTATCAATATGTTTATAAATATCTTCATTGATCTTTAAACTTTCGATTTTCTTATTTAGCGCATTAATTTCTTCTATTTGTTTTAGAGTCGCTTTATCTAAAACTTTATATCGGTTATTTGCTAAATCTAATAAATCTTTATTATCTGCTAATGCTTGTTCAAGCGCATCAATTAAAGTGCTTTGTGTCCAGATTTTATAATATAAGGCATGCGAACCAATATAACGTTCGCCGTAATCAATTTCATTACGATCTAGCTGTAATTTTAATTCTTCTAACGAATTTACGTTTTCTACTTCTGACAAATATAATTCAAATTCATCGGATTGTTCTGTCATTCTTATATTCCTATTTTAAAAATATAAAATAGGGTGGTCCCTATTTTATATTTTTGTTCTACTTTACTGTAAAACGTCAATCTTAACCTTCCCAACCCCTCGGTCGAGTAGTCCAATTGCAGAAGCTGCTGCTTTACTTAGGTCAAGTGCACGGTTGCCATGGAATGGTCCCCGGTCGTTCACTGTCACGATTGCAGACTTGCCAGTAGCTATGCATGTGACTTTGAGTTTAGTGCCGAATGGGAGCGTTTTATGGGCCGCAGTGAAGGCCTGTTGATTAAAGCGTTCACCATTTGCGGTTTTCCGGCCATGAAAGCCAGGCCCGTACCAGGATACAGTTTTTACTCCGAGAGTGCGAACAGTCTCGTGTGCAGCAACTGGTGTTGTCAAGAATAAACTTGAAATTGAAAGGGCTAGTGAAAGTATGGTTGATTTTTTGATTTTCATCATTGATGTTTCTCCAATTTGTCGACTAACAAGCGGTATTGCTGTTCGTTAGTCTTAGTGCTTGTTGGAACACGCAACTTTTACGGTCAAATCGTCTCAGATTTAAAAGTAGGTAGGCGCGATCGTAGTCTCCGCAAGTCTCCTTAAAGTTATAGTTACGGATTGTTGTTGATTGCTATTTTTTAGCAATTTGATAATATTAAGCACATTATTTCTAAATGTAAACATGTTTGTTTATATTTGCATATACATTAAAATATAATTTTTATGAAATAATTGTGGTTTTGATTTTTATTTATGCGGGATAAGTTGAAAAAAGATGATAGAGTGCGTTTCCTATCATCTTTATTTAGAATTTAACGACCTTTTAGCTCATTAAACTTAGAAATGCGTTCCTTTGCCTCTACAATATAATCTTTCAATTTTGCAGTTGCAATTTGTGTTGAAAAGCTATCACGGATACCAAGAATGATCATAATATCTTTAATAACAATTCCGGTCATTTCATGAATTAACAAACAATAGATTGATGCTTGCAAGAAATAATCGCGAATATATTTCTCACTCTTACGACTACGACTATTTTTAAAGTCAATCATTGTAAGAACACCATTTTTAACGCCAATACAATCCAGATATCCTTGGATTTTATATTTGTCAGAGTACATATGAATTTGCAAGCCGATCGTATCAATATTTTCTAATACTGGCTTCATTTGATAAAAAAGTTTTAAACCTGGTTCATCTTTATATTGCTTAATTTCGCCTAATGTACCAGCTAAAAATTTTTCAATCATCATATCAAGCGAGTTACCGATCTTCAATGATTCTTGTAAAATAGCTTCAGCTTTTTCTTCACCAACTTTATCGCGCCATGCCTGTAGTGATGCTTTATCTTCTTCTGATTTAGTCTCTGATAAAACTTTGGTTACACCGTAATATTTGCGTTCACCGTATGGATTAGCTTCATAAAATGCTTGCATCTTAGTGGCTAATTCATGATCGGTTTTAACAAATATTGCGCGATTATTCGACATTATTTTCACCCAATTTTTTACGGTATTGTACCGCTTTGCTTGCTACACTATTCATAGCATTTAAGGCGGCAAGTAAACTTTCCCGAATTTCTTCTCGTGTTTCACCAGTAATTGTATGGCCTGGCTCATCACGTCCTAGTGCTGCTAATTCATACATAAGTGGATCGTATACTTGCGCGTCTTCTGTCATTTACTTATAGTCCTTCATCGTATTGCCGGGACTTCCATTTTTAATCTTCTGCATAAAGTCTCGGAAATCATCTGGTAAACGTTTATTAATATCACCTACGCCACTTACTAATGCGGCTGATGCCATTGCTTTAGGTGTATTAGCTACGTCACTTGACGTTAAGTCTGATCCACAAAGATCACATTTTTTACCTTCTGTTTTAGGTACATAATTCATGGTAAAACCTAATTCATAGGTGCATTCGACATTTGTACAAATAATTGTATATCTTGACATTTTAATACTCGTTTAGTTAGTGGTACCAATATAATTAATTGAAAGAACAGTAGCATTTGTAAATTTATTTATTACACAATCTTGGGCCATCTTTTCAATATTATGTAAATCAATATTAGTAAGATCTTTTTGATCGGCATTATATACAAAAGATCCAAATGAGGTTACAGCGTAACCTGATTTGAACATAGCATATGAAATATAAAATCTGTGCATATTAAATTCCTTAGTTAATAATTTTTAATAGTTGTCCAAGTTTATATTTAACGCAATATTCAAATGTATTGCCGATACGTTTTGGCATTGGTGCCAAGTAAGCATCTAAAATCTGTTGACGATAATTGTCTGGGATTTGGGACATATCAATAATCTTTTTATTTTGCTCATATCGTGCTTTATATTCTTCTGGAATGATGAACTTAAGAGATGCACGCTTTTGCTTAGTTAGAGCTTTACTACGCTTCTCTGGATTAACATATGTATCTTCATCTGATAAAATATTTGCGATTGTATCAACTTTATCGCCTTCGATGATGTGCTCAAGAAGACTATAATTGTAATCTTCACACGTAATAAATTTATTATGTTTAATTGAGAATTGCGCCGCTTCAGGATATTTCTCAAGAATTTGAAGATCATCTGTATCAGATGAAGCGATAATCACATTGCGACCACGTTCATATTCTGAAATACAAAAAATAATATCATCTGCTTCTACGCGTTCAACTTCAATACATTTGTAATTAAAATATAGTGGTAATTCAATTTTCATTGCATTGTAGTGTGCGTAAAATTCTTCCCAAGAGAACTGATCGTTTGTACGCTTACGTGACGCTTTATAGCATGACATAAAATCTTTACGCCAATAATTACGAGAGTCAAAACATAAAACTAATGGATGATGACGCCCAATTTTTTTATGTACTTCAATCAGTTTCTTTAAAACGATATGACGAACGCTTGTTGCGGTTAATTGTGTGGGGCCGGTGCTACCTGCGCAAGCTTGCTGTAACGATGAAATAGCAAGGTTGCTCATGTCAACAAGAATCATTTCTACTTTACCTTTAAAATTTATCTTCTTATATTTAAACTCGAAAAAATCACTAAATATAAGATAACTGTATCTTACTGCGAAAACAGAGACAAATTATTAAAAATATTAAATAAAAATAAAATACACGAGGTATACAAATGAAGTTCGCCCAATTTTTAATTGAAAATGACGAAACGCAGTCAACTGTGCTATCAGATATTGTTGCCAAAGTAGAAAAAGAAATTTCTGCTAAAGCAAAAAACTCTGACTTGTATACTGACGGTGATTTATATGTTGTTGATTATACAAAGGCTGATGCTGAAGTAACTACAAAAGAAATTCTTGGATACTTTATCTACAAGAAAGACGCTGAAGAAGGTGACGATTTTTATATTGGAAAATATATCTATCGAATTGCTAAAGGTGAAGCGGATATTTTAGTAGATGACGTTAAAGCATCATTCACTACAATTGCTGATGCTGACTTACACATCAAAAATAAGCTTAAAGGTAATATCCCCAAGTAAATTTTTGAAATAAAAAAATGGGACGTTCCGCCAAGTTCGTCCCATTTTTGTGTTCAATTTCAAAGTATCATTTCTGATACTTTTATTTAGTACACTTTTTTGAGCTACTTTTTACAAAGTAGGTTTGCTACCTGCAAGGATCGCTTCACGTTTTTTGATAAGGTCTTCAACCGTACCATTAGTCAATTCAGCAGCTTGCTTTTGAGCAATCGCTTCATCGATTTGACGAAGTTGTGATGCAAGAGCTTCTTTCGCTTCACGCGCATCACGTTCAGCTTTAAGAACACTGATAATATGCATCACGATATCGAAACGCAATTTATCATGAGTTTGTTTTTCTACTGCACCAGAATCTGCGCCATCACCATCAACTAAGTCAACTAAGTCTTCATTTTTTGTAATAACTTTTTTCAAAGCTACTGCAATTGTATTCAATGATAGACCAGTACCTTTAAGTGGTAAATCCCAAAGTTGATCTACTGGTAGTTGGCCACGAGTAGTTGCAATAGTAAGTTTTAAACGGCTAGCTTTTTCAAAGATATTTGTTGACATGTTATGTCTCCTAATTAAAGATTAATTTTAAATACGCGTTGTGTTTTTCCAGATACACGAACTGTTAATTCATCGCGAATTGTTTCGCTAAAACCAAGACCGCTCAATTGTTCTTCGTTTGGCTCTGGTTGAATTTTCAGTTTCGCACCCAATACTTCAATTGTTTTACGAATGTCATTCAATTCAGGTTTCAAGTATTCATTATAGAATCCACGAACCGGCTCTTGATTCTTACAACCTTCAAGGATGAAGAATAAGTGTTTGTTACCAGTTGAATTACCATCCCAATGGTTTGGTGAATTCATAATCATTGAAACAGGGATGAATTCACCACTTGTAACGTTCCAAAGATTTTCTTTCGCTGATGAATTAGATGTAAATCCATTCCATACGTCTTTAACTGTCAGCTTTTGACCATCCCAGTTAATTACAACAACTGTCTCACGACGACCATTGTCAAATGGCTTGTCAAATGCCAATGTTTGTGTTTGACCATCAAATTCAATTTGAACCGCAAAACCTACATCCGTTGTACGGCGTCGGCCGAATTGATGAACACGGAATGCATAATCACCACGTTTCATTTTTGATCGAGATTCATAGATCAAGTTTTCAACTGGCTCTTTATCGTCATGCTTGTCAATGCCGTTCATATCAAGGTCTAAATGACCACCTGTAGTACGTGAACGTTTGTTGTTATACATGATCACGTTGCCATCTGGCTCTACACAAGACAAGTCTAAGTCGTCTGCATTATACCATGATAATGATACACGTAAATCTGCATTTACATTACCACCCGCCGCTTTTACACGTTCTTTGATTCGGTCAGTAACGTCGCCATTATATGCCCAAGAATATTGGTTATTCCATTTGAACATATTTGGTGCTGAAGTATGAACTGGCGCAACTAACGTCATTAAGTTTGGTTTATGTTTAGTTTCAAACAAAACTTCAACTTTTTCAGTTGTTGGCAATACATCTTGCACAAATTTATCAAGACTAATTGGCTCTACTTTATCAAGTTTCTTAGTCACTTTACGTTTCGATTCGTCTAAAAGATCATCAAATACGTTTAATGCTTTTTTATGAACAGATGTGAATAGTACATTGTTCACAGTAATGTCATTTTTAGTTGCAAGACGACGTTCAAGACTTGGCTCTAAACCTAGTGCACGAATTTTTTCTTGCGCTTGTTTAATCATTGAAGGCGTTACAACTGCAGAACTACGCTTATAGTTAGGACCTGCCACAATTGATTCAAAAGAATTTACCGCTTTAGTTAAATCTTCGCCTTCACTAATTGCACTTAACAATGTACCGATTGCAGAATTTTTATAACGACCGTATTGACCTAATTCTTTCGCTTTTTGCCATACATATGAGCGTTTTTGATCTTCATCTGCAATTGCGTCATATTCGCGTTTAACTTTTACGAATGATTCAACTGCAACACGATGTTCTGTGCCACGATACAAGCTATCAGAATTGATCAATTCTAGTACGACTTCACCTGCTTCAAGAGTTAATTCTTGAAGAGAGCGCTCAAGTACATCTTTATGACCACGGAATTCACCAAGGTATGTACCGATGCGATCATTTGAATAAATGAATTGCGTAGGCACTTTTACATAGAAGTGATCCCATTTGATATTTGAGTCGTAATTATCAAAGTTAGATAAGCCGCCTGCAATACCTTCAGAAGTTGCATAAATTGTGTCAATGCGCTGTGCTTTTACATATTCAGCCATTACATTAGCAACGTCTTGGAAATAACCTGGAACAGTAACGTCCCATACGCTTGTAATTTCAGTACCGTTTAAAGCAACTAGATTACCGACACGTCGAATAAAGTTTTTGCAGCAGTTACAGTCGTAAGCACGACGTTCACGGAAAATACCGTTCGCATTTTGTGGGTAAGCATCTAAATATTTGTTCCAAAGAACATCCATATCTACTGCTACACGTACTAGCGTTGCATTGGTATCATTTACCATTTTGTTATATTGGGCTTCTACTACTGTAGAGAAGTCTTTAAAATTTAATTTATCCATTTCATATATCCACTGTTATGTTGCGATGAAGGTATATTAGCGCGTGCAAATATGATTGTACACACATAAATATAAAAATTTCAAACTTTTTTAAATTAAATAATTGTAAAAAGTTTTTATAACAAAGGAAAACATAGATGAGCTTTTTAGACCACTTAAACGAATCAGTTATTAATATTGAAGATTTATTCGAAGCAGTTGAATATGCTTTAGTTGAAGATTTATTAGATGAGTCAGTTGAACACTTTAAAGATTTGCCTAACGCATGGAAAAAAATCGTTGCAACAAAATATGGACGACGCGCTGGTGAAAATTCAGAAGTTGTAATTAAATCTACTGGTGATATTAAAAATAAATCTGCATTTAACAAAATTTTTAAACAAAGTCTAAAAGATACAAGTGAAGCAGCTGGCGTAGTTGTTGAAGTTGAAGGTGTGGCTGCATTTGCTATTATTAATAACTATGACAAAAAATTCAGTATTGTATTTGATGATGGTAATATGAAAAAAATTGGTCGTAGTCGTTGGGATCGCGG
>JACCEA010132720.1_pt1 | contig 21498 bp, 18 predicted proteins | sample 7449851 | NCBI WGS metagenome assembly JACCEA01 (sample SAMN15323453, study PRJNA562643) | freshwater metagenome | isolation source: river surface water | place: USA:Blue River Watershed | collected 2017-08-18 | reverse complement strand
AGCATTCGGGGCAGACGAATTTCCATTATTTTCCAAGAGCCCTCCACCAGTTTGAATCCCGTCATGACGGTGGGTGATCAAATTTTGGAAGTCATTCACCAGCACACCCAGCTACAAGGTGCTGAGGCACATGCGCGAGCCGTGCAGTGGCTGACAAAGGTTGGACTCCCAGAACCTGAACGTCGAATGAGCAGCTATCCCTTTGAAATGTCGGGTGGCCAGCTGCAACGCGTCATGATTGCCATCGCCTTGGCAGCAGAGCCCGATTTGCTGATTGCCGATGAGCCCACCACCGCCCTTGATGTGACCATTCAGGCGCAAATTTTGGATTTGCTCAAGAGCTTGCAAAAAGAACGCGGCATGGCCTTGCTCCTAATTACGCATGACTTGGCGGTTGTGAGTGGCATGGCCGATCAAGTAGCTTTGATGTACGCCGGTCAAATTGTTGAAGTGGCCTCAGCCGCTGATTTTTTTGTTCGACCTTCACATCCTTATGCCAAGTTGTTGCTGCAAGCTTTGCCTGGCGAGGATTTGAGAGGCCGACAATTGGCGGCCATTCAAGGCACAGTGCCTCCGCTAACTCAGGCGTTCAAAGGCTGTCGTTTTGCACCGCGCTGTCCTTATCAAACAGACGCTTGTACTGACAAAGCAGTTGCCATGTCACCTCTTTCTGAGGTTCACCATGTGCGTTGCGTTCGCATGAACGATGTTGCACTTCAGTCAACCAGTTTGCCGCCCATGTTAGATCGCGCACAAGCTGTGTCGACTGACCATTCGGCACTTTTATCGGTCAAAGATTTGTCTGTGACCTATTCTTTGGGGGGCGGTTTCTTGGGTGCCAAGAAAACTTTCCAAGCGGTCAAAAAAGTCAGCTTTGACATTCAAAAAGGGCAAACTTTGGCCTTGGTGGGTGAATCAGGTTGCGGCAAGACCACCATTGGCAAGGCGCTTTTGCAACTGTTAACGCCTCAAACTCAAATTTCTGGCCATGCCTTTTTGCAAGGACAAGACTTGTTCGGTTTGAGCGGAAGTGCACTCCAAGCGTCTCGGCGCCAGCTGCAAATCATTTTTCAAAATCCTTTTGGGTCTTTGAACCCCCGAATGCGTGTTTTGGAAATTTTGGAGGAGGGCATGAAAAGCCTTCATCCGGAATGGTCTGAAGAACAAAGACGTTCCGATTTGAAAGCATTGATGGACCAGGTGGGACTTCGGGCAGATGCCCTTGACCGCTATCCGCATGAGTTTTCGGGGGGACAGCGCCAACGAATTGCCATTGCGAGGGCTTTGGCCGTGAAGCCCAGTCTCATTGTGTGTGATGAGCCTACGTCCGCTTTGGATGTGTCGGTTCAGGCTCAAATTTTGAATTTACTCCGAGAATTGCAAGATTCTCTGGGGGTCAGTTACTTGTTCGTCACGCACAACATTGGGGTTGTGGCCTACTTGGCGGACCGAGTTGCCGTGATGCATGCCGGTGAAATTGTAGAAATGGGAGATGCTTCTCAAATTTTGAACGATCCGCAAGATGCCTATACAAAAACACTGCTTTCTGCGGTCCCTAAATTGAATCAGGCACTGGTCTAAACTGCCGCTTTTTTCCAACAAATTCGTTCCAAATCAAGTATTTATGGATTAGAATGCGAACTTCACGACCAAACGGGCGGGTTTTCACCGCCCGTTTTTTTTGGTCGATCGATTAATGAGCAGGGTTCATCCTAGGTATTGATTCAGTGGCATTGCAGCAGATTGTTGAAGAAACCGTGGCCGGTTTGGGCTATGAATTGGTGGAGATTGAACGCTCCGCCGGTGGCTTGTTGCGCATCACCATTGATAACCCATGGCAAGAAGGCGTTGATCGATTTGAGATTCCATTTGTCACCGTTGAAGATTGTGAAAAGGTCAATCGTCAGCTGATGTTTGCTTTGGAAGTGGATGGTGTTGAATACCGCCGCCTTGAAGTGTCATCACCCGGTATTGATCGGCCGTTAAAAAACGACAGAGACTTGGCCAGATTTGAAGGCGAGCTCATTGACATCACTTTGAAGGCCCCCATGGGAGAGGCCGCAGCAGGTTTGGTCAATGCCTTGCGTAAGAAATTCAGAGGTACTTTGGAAAAAGCGGAAACAGGCAAGGGCTGGCAAATTGTTTGGTCCGATGCGCCCGAGCCAAAGCCCGGTGCCCGTGTGAGCAAAAAACGCCCACCCGTGCCCATGCAGGTGTTGGGCTTTACGTTAGACGAATTAAGAGAGGCGCGGCTTGCGCCAGTGGTTGATTTCAAGGGCCGTAAGCCCAAAACAGACATAGGAGAGAAGTAACATGAATCGCGAATTGTTGATGCTGGTTGAAGCCATCTCACGTGAAAAGAACGTCGAACGTGACATCGTCTTTGGTGCCGTTGAATCTGCGCTGGCCCAAGCCACTAAAAAACTCTACGAAGGTGATGTGGACATTCGCGTGGCCATCGACCGCGACAGCGGCAACTATGAAACATTCCGCCGCTGGCACGTTGTGCCAGATGAAGCGGGTTTGCAGTTGCCTGACCAAGAAATTTTGTTGTTTGAAGCCCTTGAGCAAATTCCAGACATTGAAGTCGACGAATACATCGAGGAAGCTGTCGAGTCACTGCCTATTGGCCGTATTGGCGCTATGGCTGCCAAGCAAGTGATCTTGCAAAAAATCCGTGATGCTGAGCGCGAAATGTTGCTCAACGAATTCATGGCCCGTGGCGAGAAAATCTTGGTGGGTACTGTCAAGCGCATGGACAAAGGCGACATCATTGTTGAGTCTGGCCGCGTTGAAGGTCGTCTGCGTCGCAGCGAAATGATTCCCAAGGAAAACTTGCGCAACGGCGATCGCGTTCGCGCCATGATCATGGAAGTCGACCTCACACTGCGTGGTGCACCCATCATCTTGTCACGTTCTGCACCCGAATTCATGATCGAATTGTTCCGTCAAGAAGTGCCTGAAATTGAGCAAGGCTTGTTGGAAATTAAATCTTGCGCCCGTGATCCTGGTTCACGCGCCAAAATTGCTGTGCTGTCTCACGACAAGCGGGTTGATCCCATCGGCACCTGTGTTGGCGTTCGCGGCACCCGTGTCAATGGTGTGACCAATGAACTGGCTGGTGAGCGCGTCGACATTGTTTTGTGGAGCGAAGATCCTGCTCAGTTTGTCATCGGTGCTTTGGCACCTGCCAACGTTCAATCCATTGTGGTGGACGAAGAAAAGCATGCCATGGACGTGGTGGTTGACGAAGAAAACTTGGCCATTGCCATTGGCCGTGGTGGTCAAAACGTTCGTTTGGCTTCCGACCTGACGGGTTGGAAAATCAACATCATGGACGCGGCTGAGTCTGCCCAAAAGCAAGCCGAAGAAACCACAGGCATTCGTGCTTTGTTCATGGAAAAGCTCGATGTTGACCAAGAAATTGCTGACATTCTGATCGAAGAAGGTTTCACCAGTTTGGAAGAAGTGGCCTACGTGCCAATTCAAGAAATGCTGGAAATTGAAAGCTTCGACGAAGACACCGTCAATGAATTGCGCACCCGCGCCAAAGATGCTTTGCTCACCATGGAAATTGCACGTGAAGAAAGCGTTGAAGACGTGTCGCAAGACTTGCGCGACTTGGAAGGTCTGACAACCGAACTGATTGCCAAGTTGGTCGAAGCCGGCGTTCACACGCGCGATGATTTGGCCGATTTGGCCACAGACGAACTCACCGACATCACCGGACAAACCGATGGTGAAGCCACCGCCCTGATCATGAAAGCCCGTGAACATTGGTTCACAGGTCAGGCCTAATATCAAGGAGGCACGAACCCCATATGTCCAGTAATACCGTCGCCGAGTTCGCTAGCGAACTCAAAAAATCACCCGACACCTTGCTCGAGCAATTACGCTCTGCAGGCGTCGAAAAATCTGCGGCATCTGATGCACTGACAGAATCTGACAAGCAAAAGCTGTTGAGCTATTTGCAGACCAGCCATGGCACTGCCCCAGGCGAGCGCAAAAAAATCACCTTGGTTAAAAAATCAACCAGTGAAATCAAACAAGCCGATGCCACTGGCAAGGCGCGTACCATTCAGGTTGAGGTTCGCAAAAAGCGCACCTTCATCAAACGCGATGACGAGTTAGAAGCCGCACCCGCTGCGCCTGCCGAACCAGCAGCGCCTCTCATCGACCACGCCGAACTGGCGCGTCGTGAAGAGGAAGCTCGTAGCCAAGCTGAGTTGCTTCGCCGTCAAGAAGAAGCTTTGGCAGAAAAGCGCCGTGAACGTGAAGCCAAAGAATTGGCCAAACGTGAAGAGGCCAAAGCCGCCGAGGCGGCTGTTGAGCCTGTTGCCACCAAGTCTGCTGAAGAACTTGCAGCCGATGCCTCTGCCTTGAGAAGCGCTAAAGCAGCTGCTGCTCAATTAGAAGCAGACAATATCAACGCGGCTTCCAAGCCTGTGGATCCTTCCATTGCGCAATCTGCAGAAGCAGAGCGTGTCAATGCTGAAAATGCGGTCAAAGCCGACAAAGCCAACAAGAAAAAAGCGGCTGAAGATTTGGCCGAAGCTGAAGCCAAAGCCATCGTCGAAGACGAGGCTGCGCGCGAGCTCGACTTAAATCAGAGACGCAACAAGGCATTGGCTGAAGCGGAAGCCATTCGCGCCATGATGAGTGGGCCTGCCAAAAAAGCGCCGCCCAAAGAAGTGCCCAAAGTGGACCCTAAAGCGGCCAAAGGCACCTTGCACAAACCAGCGCAAGCCCCTGGTGCTTCTAGTAAAAAAGCGCCTGCGGTTGTTGAGCCCAAAGACTCAGCACCAGGCAGCAACAAGGAAGTTAAGTCTGCCAAGCTGTCATCCAGCTGGGCTGGCGAGCCTGCACCTAAAAAGAAAGCCATTCCTACGCGGGGTGATACCAGCGGTGGTGTGGGCGGTCGTAACAATTGGCGCGGTGGTCCTAAGAACCGTCGTGGCAATGATCGTGATCGCGAAGAGCAAGTGCAATCAGCACCTGCAGAAGCCCGCGTCATTGAAGTTCACGTGCCCGAGACCATCACGGTGGCCGAGTTGGCGCACAAGATGGCCATCAAGGCCTCTGAAGTCATTAAGCAGTTGATGAAGCTGGGCCAAATGGTCACCATCAATCAGCCTTTGGACCAAGACACTGCCATGATTGTGGTGGAAGAGTTGGGACACAAAGCGGTCATTGCAGCCCTAGACGATCCAGAAGCATTTACCGACGATGAAGTGTCTCAGAGCGATGCGCCTTTGTTGGCTCGAGCACCGGTTGTCACAGTCATGGGTCACGTTGACCATGGTAAAACTTCTTTGCTCGACTACATTCGACGTGCCAAAGTGGCCTCTGGCGAAGCCGGTGGCATTACGCAGCACATTGGTGCCTATCACGTTGAAACAGCGCGTGGCATGGTGTCTTTCCTTGATACGCCAGGTCACGAGGCTTTCACGGCCATGCGTGCCCGTGGTGCACAAGCCACCGACATCGTGATCTTGGTGGTTGCCGCCGACGACGGTGTCATGCCGCAAACCAAAGAGGCCATCAAACACGCCAAAGCAGCCGGTGTACCGATTGTTGTGGCCATCAACAAGATTGACAAACCCGATGCCAACCTTGATCGCGTCAAAGGCGAATTGGTTGCAGAAGAAGTGGTGCCAGAGGAGTTCGGTGGTGATTCACCGTTCGTCGGTGTTTCCGCCAAAACAGGCGCCGGCATTGACGAGTTGCTCGAACAAGTTTTGCTGCAAGCCGAAGTGCTGGAGTTGAAAGCACCTGTCGATGCAGCCGCCAAAGGCTTGGTCATTGAAGCACGTCTCGATAAAGGTCGTGGTCCTGTGGCCACCGTGTTGGTTCAATCTGGCACATTGTCGACAGGCGATGTGGTGCTGGCAGGTCAAACATTTGGCCGTGTTCGTGCCATGTTGGACGAAAACGGCAAACCGATCAAATCGGCGGGTCCTTCCATCCCTGTTGAAATTCAGGGTCTGACCGAAGTACCACAAGCCGGTGACGAATTCATGGTGCTGAGTGACGAGCGTCGCGCCCGTGAAATTGCCACCTACCGCGCTGGTAAATTCCGCAATACCAAACTGGCCAAGCAACAAGCCGCCAAGCTGGAAAACATGTTCACCGACATGAATGCGGGTGAAGTCAAAACTTTGCCCATCATTGTCAAAGCCGACGTGCAAGGTTCACAAGAAGCTTTGGCTGCATCCTTGCTCAAATTGTCGACCGATGAGATCAAAGTTCAGTTGGTTTATGCAGCGGTTGGCGGCATCAGCGAGTCCGACATCAACTTGGCCATCGCCTCCAAAGCTGTGGTCATTGGCTTCAACGTGCGTGCCGATGCAGGTGCCCGCAAACAAGCCGAAGGCAATGGCGTCAGTATTCATTACTACAACATCATTTATGACGCGGTCGATGAATTGAAGGCGGCAATGTCTGGCATGTTGGCCCCCGAGCAAAAGGAAGAAGTCATTGGTATGGCAGAAATCCGAACCGTGTTCGTGGCTTCCAAGATTGGTACGGTTGCAGGCTGTATGGTCACCAATGGTCAGGTTACGCGCTCTTCCAAATTCCGTTTGCTGCGCGACAACGTGGTCATTTACACCGGCGACATCGACTCTCTCAAACGCCTCAAAGACGACGTTCGCGAAGTCAAAGAAGGTTTCGAGTGCGGTATCAAACTCAAAAACTACAACGACATTGCAGTGGGTGACCAACTGGAATTCTTTGAAGTCAAAGAGATTGCACGTTCGCTCTAAACCTAGAAACACGCACACACCCTTATGCCTCGCAAACCTACCAGCTCAGCACATCGCGGTTTCCGCGTTGCCGACCAGATCCAACGCGATCTGTCGGAGCTGATTGCGCGCGAGCTCAAAGATCCGCGTGTGGGCATGGTCACTTTGAACGCCGTCGAGGTCACGCCAGACTACGCGCATGCCAAGGTCTTTTTCAGTTTGATCACGGGCAAACCAGAAGAGGCCACGGCAGGTTTAAATGCGGCTGCTGGTTTTTTGCGCAATGGCTTGTTCAAGCGTTTGCAAATTCACACGGTTCCCACGCTTCATTTCATTTTTGATCGCACCACAGAGCGTGCATCTGACATGAATGCCTTGATTTCCAAGGCCGTGGCTTCACGTTCAAAAGACGAGGCATGACATGAACGCGCCGCGCACCAGGGTGCAACGGCGCCCTGTGCATGGGGTGCTGTTGTTAGACAAACCGTACGGTATGTCCAGTAACGATGCTTTGCAAAAAGCAAAGTGGTTGCTGCGTGCCGAAAAAGCAGGGCACACAGGTACTTTGGACCCATTGGCCACAGGCGTCTTGCCATTGTGTTTTGGTGCCGCCACCAAGTTCAGTCAACTGCATTTGGATGCCGATAAATCATACGAAGCCATTCTGGTCTTGGGCGTCCAAACCAGTACGGGCGATTTAGAAGGTGAAGTCGTTGCAGAAAAACCTGTCAACTTTACACCTGAACAACTGCAGCAAGTCCAAGCCAAATTGACGGGCCCCATCGATCAAATTCCACCGATGTACAGTGCCTTGAAAAAGGACGGCAAAGCTTTGTACGACTACGCGCGTGCGGGCATTAAAGTAGAGCGTGAAGCACGTCACATTGTCATACATGCCTTGCGCTTGGAAGAAATTGCCCCTGAAAATGAGCAACGCCGTTTGAAAGTCTCTGTCACCTGCAGCAAAGGCACTTACATCCGTACTTTGGGTGAAGACATTGCCATTGCATTGGGCACGTGCGGTCACTTAAGTGCGCTACGACGCGTTCAAACGGGTCCCTTTGTGGCTGCTGACTGCGTCAGCATTCAAGAATTAGAAGCTTTGCCAGAGGCAGAGCGAGAAATGAAATTGTTGACCGTCGACGCCTTGCTCGATGGTCATACCCCTGTCACCTTGCCCCCCGATGATGCGGGCAGATTCTTAAGCGGCGTGCGCCGTCGTGGCCAATGGCCCGACAACTTGCATGTTGCTGTGTACGGCGATTCACCGCGCGCGCTCTTGGGCACTGCGCATGTGAAAGCTGGTGAACTTATTCCGGGGCGCTTGTTAAGCCCCCTAGAAATTCAATCAATTTTGGAGAAGGCCTTAGCATGAGTAGACAAATTCGTAACATCGCGATCATCGCCCACGTTGACCACGGTAAAACCACCATGGTTGACCAACTGCTGCGTCAGTCTGGCACATTTGCCGAACACGAAAAAGTGGTCGACACCGTCATGGACAACAACGCCATTGAGCGTGAACGTGGCATTACCATCTTGGCCAAAAACTGTGCCGTCAGCTGGGAAGGTACGCACATCAACATCGTTGACACCCCAGGCCACGCGGACTTTGGTGGTGAAGTGGAGCGCGCATTGTCCATGGTGGACGGCGTGGTCTTGCTGATTGACGCGCAAGAAGGTCCTATGCCCCAAACGCGTTTCGTGACCAAGAAGGCTTTGGCCTTGGGCCTGAAGCCCATCGTGGTTGTGAACAAAGTAGACAAGCCCGGCGCGAACCCAGACAAAGTGGTCAATCAAGCTTTTGACTTGTTTGACAAATTGGGCGCAACAGACGAACAACTCGACTTCCCAGTGGTTTACGCCTCGGGCATCAACGGCTGGACATCCTTAGAAGAGGGTGCACCAGGCGAGCAGTGGGGTCCTGACATGTCTGCTCTTTTCAACACTGTGTTGAAGCACGTACCCGCACAGGCAGGTGATCCAGATGCGCCTTTGCAATTGCAAATTTCAGCGCTTGATTTCTCGACCTTTGTCGGACGCATTGGTGTGGGCCGTATCAGCCAAGGCACCATCAAACCCATGATGGATGTGCAAGTGATGGAAGGCCCTGATGGCAATTCCTTCAAAGGCCGCATCAACCAAGTTTTGACCTTCCGTGGCTTGGACCGAGTTCAAGTTACTGAAGCTGGCCCTGGCGACATCGTCTTGATCAATGGCATTGCAGACTTGGGCATCGGCGTAACTGTCACTGACCCTGTCAATCCTGCACCACTGCCAATGCTGAAGATCGACGAGCCCACGTTGACAATGAATTTCTGTGTCAACACCAGCCCCTTGGCCGGTCGCGAAGGTAAGTACGTTACGAGTCGTCAAATTTGGGATCGTCTACAAAAAGAACTGCAACACAACGTAGCGCTGCGCGTGAAGGAAACCGACGAAGAAGGCGTGTTTGACGTAGCAGGTCGCGGCGAATTACACCTGACCATCTTGTTGGAAAACATGCGCCGCGAAGGTTATGAGTTGGCTGTTTCAAAGCCACGCGTTGTGTTCCGCGACATTGATGGTGTACGTCATGAGCCGATTGAATTGGTCACCGCTGACATCGAAGAAACTCACCAAGGCGGCGTCATGCAAGCCCTGGGCGAGCGAAAAGGCGAATTGGTCAACATGGAACCCGATGGCCGCGGACGTGTGCGTTTGGAATACCGTATTCCTGCTCGTGGTTTGATTGGCTTCACCAACGAATTCTTGAACTTGACACGTGGCTCCGGTTTGATTTCCAACATCTTTGACAGCTACGAACCTCACAAAGGTGAAATTGGTGGTCGTAAAAATGGCGTGCTCATTTCCATGGACGATGGTGAAATCTTCACCTACGCCTTGGGCAAATTGGACGACCGCGGCCGCATGTTTGTGAAGGCCAATGACCCTGTGTACGAAGGCATGATTGTGGGCATCCACAGCCGTGACAACGACTTGGTGGTCAACGCCACACGTACAAAACAACTCACCAACTTCCGCGTGTCTGGCAAAGAAGACGCCATCAAGATCACACCGCCCATCGACCTGACCTTGGAATACGGCGTTGAGTTCATTGACGATGATGAGTTGGTGGAAATCACACCGAAGAGCGTTCGTCTGCGCAAGCGATTCTTGAAAGAGCACGAGCGTAAGAAAGCTGGCCGCGCGTAATTTGCGACCGGTTGCATAAGACTCGTAAGCATCCAAAGTGCTCAAACTCAAACACGGTCACGCAGTTGCCTTGATGGTGCTCGTGACCGCTTTGTGGTCAATCGCTGGCGTGGTCTCGCGCCACTTAGAAAGCGCGCGCGGCTTTGAGATCACTTTTTGGCGGAGTGCTTTCACGGTTCTGGGCTTGATCCTCATCCTGACCCTCTGGCAAGGAGTGGGTGTTTGGAAAAGGTTGCCTTGGCGCAGCCCTTATTTTTGGTTGTCGGGCTTGTGCTGGAGCATCATGTTCACAGCGTTCATGATGGCCTTGACACTGACTGCAGTGGCCAATGTCTTGATCACCATGGCTTGTGGTCCCTTGCTGACAGCGCTTGGCTCTTGGCTTTTTATATCTCATCGACTGCCACTTAGAACGTGGGTTGCCATTGCATTCGCAGGTGCTGGTATTGCATTGATGTTTGTCAGCCAACTGCAATTGGGTGATCCCAATTTTTTGATGGGTGCCGCTGTGGCATTGTGTGTTCCGCTTGCAGGCGCTACGCAATGGAACTTGACACAGAAAAGTCAGTCACAAGGCACGTCCATTGACCTGGTGCCCTCGGTTTTATTAGGGGCCGTGATTTCTTCACTGCTCACATTGCCATTGGCCTGGCCCTTGCAAACGAGCCCTCACGATTTGGGTTTGCTGGCTTTGTTGGGTTTTGTGCAATTGGCCATCCCTTGTACGCTGTCGGTCATTTGTGCCAGATCCTTGAAGGCGCCTGAGGTTTCATTGCTCGCTTTGTTAGAAGTTATTTTTGGCATTGCCTTGGCCTGGTGGGGTGCCAATGAAGAACCACACCTGAGTGTGTTGGTGGGTGGCAGCATGGTGATTGCTGCTTTGTTTGGAAATGAATGGTTTGGATGGAGACAACGCAATGTCTGACATGAATGCTGGCAACGCCAGTTCTTTGATCATCAAAGAAGTTACCGGCCGAGTAGGGTGCATCACGCTCAACCGTCCCAAAGCATTGAATGCGCTGTCGCTTGACATGGTTCGCGATTTGACGAAAGCCTTGATAGAGTTCCAGAACAATCCCCAAGTGTTGGCTGTGCTGGTGCGCGGCCACGGCAAAGAAAGTCCCTTCGGACACTTTTGTGCCGGTGGTGATATTCGATTCTTTCACCAGGCAGCTTTGGCTGGCGATACAAGTCTGACAGATTTCTTTACAGAAGAATACGCATTGAATCATTTGATTCACACCTATACAAAGCCCTATATCGCATTCATGGACGGTGTTGTGATGGGCGGCGGCATGGGCATCAGCCAAGGTGCCAGCGTTCGAATCGTGACTGACAAAACGCAAATGGCCATGCCCGAAACACACATTGGTTTGTTTCCTGATGTAGGCGGCGGCTATTTCTTAGGTCGTTGTCCTGGTCGGATTGGTGAGTACTTGGGTCTGACTGGTCAAAAAATCAATGGTCTGCAAGCCATTCAGGCCGGTTTGGCAGATGGGTTGATTGAGGTGCAACGCTTGCCTGTACTTTGGAACACCTTGTTGAGCACACCTTTTGAAAGTGGCGAAGCGGTTGAGCGATGGATTCAAAGTCAGTTCACCAAATTGGAAACTTCTTCTTTCCCTCATAAGGCTGAGATCGATCAAATTTTTGCATTGTCTTCGCCTTTAGAAATCAGCCTTGCTTTGGCGCAAGACAATTCTGAATGGGCCCAGCAAACCCTGACCAGTTTGACCAAGGCATCCCCTTTGATGGTGCATGTGGTGTTGGCTCAAATTCGCAAAGCACGCAACATGAGTTTGGCCGATGACTTGCGCATGGAGCGTGATTTGGTTCACCATTGTTTCCACTTGCGAGAACGCAGCGAAACCGTTGAAGGCATTCGTGCCTTGGCCATTGACAAAGATCATCAGCCCCAATGGGCTCACGGACAGTTGGCCGATGTAGCGCCAACTGAATGGCCTGCGTTTTTTGAGAGTCCTTGGAGCCCAGAGACGCACCCACTGCGCCACCTGAATTAGTCCATGCGGCCGCCCTTAACGGTGGCGGCTTTTCATGGCGCGTTCTACCTCGCGCTTGCCTTCGCGGTCTTTGATGGTGTCACGTTTGTCGTGTTCGGCCTTGCCTTTTGCAAGCGCAACTTCGCACTTGATGAAACCCGCCTTCCAATGCAAATTGATGGGCACCAAGGTAAAACCTTTTTGCTCGACCTTGCTGGTGAGGCGATCGATTTCATCCCGTTTAAGCAATAACTTGCGAGTGCGGGCCGCTTCTGGATTGACGTGAGTCGAGGCCGTTTTAAGCGGATTGATCAGGCAACCAATGATGAACATCTCTTTGTTGCGAATGACCACATAGCCATCGGTGAGTTGAACTTTGCCTTCGCGCACAGCTTTCACTTCCCAGCCTTCCAAGACCATGCCGCACTCGTGCCGCTCCTCAAAAAAGTAGTCGAAGGCTGCTTTTTTGTTTTCGGCAATGAGACCTGACTTACCAGGTCCTTTGGTTTTTTTGGGTGGCGTGGCCATGACAGTGATAGGAGGAGGGCGTTGGCCCGTCTTGCTTTGGCGCTTGAATTTGCGCTTGTTTGAGCAAGGAGCCTCTTAGAGAAATTACAATGTGTCTCAGAAGCCTTATTGTATGAAGAAACTGATCAAATCCGTTTTAATCTGGTACTCGCCAGAGGAAATGTTTCGCCTGGTAACAGATGTCGATCAGTACATGCATTTTTTACCTTGGTGCAATCACTCGAAAGTGTTGGATCTTCAAGGTTTAGAGATGGACGCAGAAGTCGGCATTGGCATGGCTGGCGTCAAACAAATCTTTGTCACGCACAACACCCACATTGAAAACCGCGAAGTCCGAATGAAATTGGTCAAAGGGCCGTTTTCAAATTTGGATGGCACATGGTCATTTGATTCTGTGGGCGACAACTCTCAACGGGCCTGCAAGGTCACTCTCACTTTGGAATACGGCTTTTCCAGCGCAACCTTGGCGGCTGTGGTGGGCCCCGTGTTTGACAAAATTGCCGCAACTTTGGTGGATGCGTTTGTCAAACGCGCCGATCAAATCTACGGCACAGAAGCATGATTCAGGTCGACTGCCTGTTCAGTCCCGCGCCCAGGAAGGTGGTGCAAATGCGTCTGTCTTTGCCTGAAGGCAGCTTGGTCAAAGATGCCCTTGCGTCCTTGTACCAATCACCCGAATGGCTCTCCTACTTAGCCGCCTTGAAACACCCCCCTGAAATGCCTTCGAAACAAGGAATTTGGGGTCGCATGGTCACCAGCCACCAAGTGCTCAAGGATGGGGATCGCCTTGAGATCTACCGCGCCCTGCAGGTTGACCCTAAATTAGCCCGAAAACAGCGATTCAAACGCCAAGGCAAGGGCAGGACGGGACTTTTTGCGCGCCGCCGTGTTGGGGCTGTTGCGGGCTATTGAAGTCGACATTTCGGCTTCAAAGCCAGCTTTGACGAGGGTACAATCCTTTTTTTGGAGCCCTCCCTTATGCGCCTGCTCGGTAAAGCCCTCACCTTCGACGATGTGTTGTTGGTGCCTGCCTACTCCCAAGTCCTGCCCAAGGACACTTCTCTTGCCACCCAATTCACACGCAAACTGCGATTGAACCTGCCCTTGGTCTCTGCGGCCATGGACACGGTAACCGAAGCACGTTTGGCCATTGCCATCGCCCAAGAAGGCGGCATTGGCATCGTTCACAAGAATCTGACCGCTCAAGAACAGGCCGCCCAGGTTGCCAAAGTCAAACGCTATGAGTCAGGCGTATTGCGCGACCCCGTGGTCATCACACCCGACACCAAAGTCCGCCAGGTCATGGCACTGTCCGATGAACTGGGCGTCTCTGGTTTCCCCGTTTGTGAAGGCGGCAAAGTGGTGGGCATTGTGACGGGACGCGACATGCGCTTCGAAACACGTTACGACCAGCCAGTCAGCGAGATCATGACCAAGCGTGACCGCTTGATCACGGTGCCAGAAGGCACCACGCCAGAAGAAGCCAAAGCGCTTTTGAACAAATACAAATTGGAACGCCTCTTGGTGGTCAACGATGCCTTTGAACTCAAAGGCTTGATCACGGTCAAGGACATCACCAAGCAGTTGAACTTTCCCTTAGCCGCCCGTGATGCCTCGGGTCGTTTGTTGGTTGGTGCAGCCGTTGGCGTTGGTGATGGCACAGAGGCCCGCGTTGAAGCACTGGTCAAAGCGGGTGTGGACGCCATTGTGGTTGACACGGCCCACGGTCACAGCCAAGGCGTGATCGAGCGTGTGCGGTGGGTCAAGAAAAATTATCCGCACATTGAAGTGATTGGCGGCAACATTGCCACCGGTGCTGCGGCCTTGGCATTGGTCGAAGCGGGTGCAGATGCCGTCAAAGTGGGCATCGGCCCTGGTTCCATTTGCACCACGCGCATTGTGGCCGGTGTGGGTGTGCCACAAGTGATGGCCATCGACAACGTTGCCACTGCCTTGCAAGGCACGGGTGTTCCCCTCATTGCAGACGGTGGCATTCGTTACAGCGGCGACATTGCCAAAGCCATTGCAGCAGGTGCCAGCACCGTGATGATGGGCGGTATGTTTGCAGGAACTGAAGAAGCGCCAGGCGAAGTGATTTTGTACCAAGGCCGAAGCTATAAGAGTTATCGCGGCATGGGCAGCATTGGCGCCATGCAACAGGGCAGTGCCGACCGATACTTTCAAGAGTCCAGTACGGGCAATCCCAATGCCGACAAACTGGTACCTGAAGGCATTGAGGGACGCGTGCCCTACAAAGGTTCGGTGGTGGCCATTCTGTTCCAAATGGCGGGTGGCTTGCGTGCCAGCATGGGCTACTGTGGATGCCCCACCATTGAAGACATGCGCAACAAGGCAGAGTTTGTCGAAATTACATCGGCCGGCATTCGCGAAAGCCACGTGCATGATGTCCAAATTACCAAAGAAGCCCCCAATTACCGCGCCGATTAATTGAACATTCGTTCATCGCAGATTAGCCCCTTTGAATTGACCCCATTCCATGCAGCATTCCAAAATTCTGATTCTTGACTTTGGCTCCCAAGTCACCCAACTCATTGCACGTCGCGTGCGTGAGGCCCATGTCTTTTGTGAAGTGCATCCTTGCGACGTCACCAGTGAATGGGTCCGTGATTACGCCAAAGATGGTAACTTGAAGGGCATCATTTTGTCAGGCTCACACGCCAGCGTTTATGAAGTCGACGATCGGGCTCCTGATGCAGTGTTTGAGTTGGGCATCCCTGTTCTCGGCATTTGTTACGGCATGCAAACCATGGCGCAACAATTGGGCGGCAAGGTAGAGGCAGGCCATACCCGTGAATTTGGTTATGCCGAAGTGCGTGCGCATGGCCATACCGAATTGCTCAAGGGCATTGAAGACTTTGCCACGGCAGAGGGCCACGGCATGCTCAAAGTTTGGATGAGCCATGGCGACAAAGTGACGCAAATGCCAGAAGGTTTCAAAGTGATGGCCTCTACGCCTGCTTGCCCCATCGCTGGCATGGCCGATGAAGCGCGCCGCTTTTATGCCGTGCAGTTTCACCCAGAGGTGACACACACCGTTCAAGGCCAAGCGCTTTTGAATCGATTTGTGTTGGACATTTGCAAAGCCCGTCCAGATTGGATCATGGGCAACTACATTGAAGAGGCCGTTGCCAAAATTCGTGAACAAGTGGGTGACGAAGAAGTCATCTTAGGCTTGTCAGGCGGTGTTGATTCCTCGGTGGCAGCTGCCTTGATTCACCGCGCCATTGGTGATCAATTGACGTGTGTCTTTGTGGATCATGGACTCTTGCGCTTGAACGAGGGTGACATGGTCATGGAAATGTTTGAAGGCAAATTGCACGCCCGTGTGATTCGTGTGGACGCAGCTGATTTGTTCTTGGGGAAATTGGCAGGCGTTAGTGAGCCAGAGCAAAAACGCAAAATCATTGGTGGATTGTTTGTCGATGTGTTCAAAGACGAAGCTGCCAAATTGAAAGCGGGAACTGGCGGCCACAAAGGCGCAAGCTTCTTGGCACAGGGCACCATTTATCCTGATGTCATTGAATCAGGTGGCGCCAAAAGCAAGAAAGCTGTCACCATCAAGAGCCACCACAACGTGGGTGGCTTGCCAGAGCAATTGGGTCTGAAGCTTCTCGAGCCTCTGCGTGAACTCTTCAAAGACGAAGTGCGCGAGTTGGGTGTGGCACTTGGTTTGCCTCGCGAGATGGTTTATCGCCATCCTTTCCCAGGTCCTGGTTTGGGTGTGCGCATCTTGGGTGAAGTTAAAAAAGAGTATGCCGACTTGCTGCGACGCGCCGATGCCATCTTCATTGAAGAGCTACGCAACTTCAAAGATGCGTCGGGTAAGTCTTGGTACGACCTGACCAGTCAAGCTTTTACGGTTTTCTTGCCCGTGAAGAGTGTCGGCGTGATGGGCGACGGTCGAACTTACGATTACGTGGTGGCCTTGCGCGCCGTTCAAACTTCTGACTTTATGACGGCAGATTGGGCTGAGTTACCGTATGCCTTGCTGAAAAAAGTGTCGAGTCGTATCATCAACGAAGTGCGCGGCATTAACCGTGTCACTTACGACGTGAGCAGCAAGCCACCAGCAACCATTGAGTGGGAATAACATTCAAGCATCATGATTCGATCAACAAGTCTCAAGGGTATCAAGCCATTGTGGCTTGTTGGATTGACTTGTTGTTTGATGGGTTTGTGGGGATGCGCGCAAGGGCCACTTTCTCAAATTGATTCTCCTGGCATTCCAGGAAATCTCAACCCCCAAGGCAAAGCGGCTGAGTGGCGCGTCCTCAATCGTTTGAGTTATGGGCCAACACCTGCATTGTTGGCCGATCTCAAGGCCCATGGCCAACCCAAAGCTTGGGCTTTGAGCCAACTTGATGCTGCTCGACAAGCCAGTTTAGCGCCTGCCAATCTGCCACCTGATTTGGCTTCCATCAATGTCAGCTTGCCCGCTATTTTTGACGGCGCTAGACAGGAGCGAGAAGCACGCGCTGATGTGCCCGCTGGTACGCAAATCAATGAACTGGTCGTGAATGAAAAACGCTTTCAATTCACAGAACCCACCAACCCCTTGTTTTACAACAGAACGCAAGTGAACAAGGCCATTGCGTGGCGTTTGGCTAGTTGCAGCAGCGATGAGATTGAGCAGCCCTTGTTGGCCCGCATGACTGAATTCTGGTTCAACCATTTCAACGTCTATCAACAAAAGGGAACTGTGCGTCCCTTTGTGGGGCACTACACCCTCCATGTTGCACGCGCGCATGCATTGGGCAAGTTTGAAGATTTGGTGATGGCCAGTGCAAAACATCCCGCTATGCTCTATTACCTCGACCAGTGGCTCAGTGTCAGTCCACAAGCGGCGAGGGCAGGACAAAATGCTCGCGGACTGAATGAAAACTATGCGCGTGAGTTGATGGAACTTCATACCCTCGGCGTCAACGGTGGCTATTCACAAGACGACGTCCGTGAGCTGGCCAGGGTTTTGACGGGATGGACCATTGCGCCCCGCGCTCCCAATGGTTTTCAATTTGTGATGCGTCTGCACGAATCGGGTACCAAAACTGTCATGGGTCAAAACGTGCCGAGTTCAGCGCAGAAGATGGGTCAACAAGAAGGCGAGCAGGTCATCCGTTTTTTGGCCAATCACCCCTCAACGGCTCAACGTGTTGCCAAACGGTTGGCTGAATATTTTGTAGCCGATGTACCGCCGCAAGACTTGGTGAGCGCCATGACACAAAAATTCTTGTCTTCGGGTGGCGACATCTACGAAGTGATGAAGGTGATGCTGAACCACGATGCCTTTTGGAATTCTGAGCATAAACTTTACAGAACCCCAATTGATTTTGCGTGCGCCAGTTTGCGCGCTCTCAATGCAGGTCAAGATCGAACCAAGTGGTTACAAGCCTTTGGCTATGCGGCAGTGGCGGGGCAAGGCATTCAAAATTGGCTCACACCGGATGGGTATTCCTTCAACGCTGCGACTTGGTTGACGCCAGAAGCGCTGACAAGGCGCATTGATTTTTCTCTCAACATTGCCAGAAATACACCAGAGCGATCAGACCTCTATGGCTACTTGAGTGACAGCAGTCTTCAGGCTGTCATGAAACAGCCACCAGCACAGAGAATGGGCTTTGTCTTGGGCAGTTCAGAGTTTGTATTCAAGTAGCAAGGGTGGTCCAATTCACATGATGCAAACGCGACGACAAGCCATTCTGCAGTCATTGAGTGCCGGCGCATTTGCGCTACAGGGTCTGCATGCCATGGCCGCAAATGAAGAACCCAAAGGTCGCTTGGTGCTTGTCTTTTTGCGAGGTGCCTACGATGGTCTGTCCATGTTGGTGCCCCATGGCGATCCACGCTACACGAAAATCAGGCCTACCATTGGCATTCCCAAACCCGATGGCTCACTCCAATCCGCTTTGACATTGGACGACACCTTTGGCTTGAATCCAGCATGTTCTGGACTGCTGCCACTTTGGCAGCAAGGTGTTTTGGCTGCCATCCCTTGCGCCGGATCACCTGACCCAAGTCGTTCTCACTTTGATGCGCAATACCATTGGGAAACTGGCAAGCCTGGTTCTAGTTCACCTTCCGCGGGCTGGCTCAATGTGGTGTCTGGCATGTTGGGGGAGGGTCATGCCCTGCGAGCAATGGGTGTAGGTGAAAGCGGCCCCAAAATTTTGTCAGGCCCTCATTCGGTTCAACTGGTTGGCAATGGCTTGTCGGCGACACGGCCAGGCTACCTTGCAGAATCGAAAACACGCGAAGCCATGCGGCAGTTGTATGCAGGTGATGAGAAGTTGGCCAGTACCATGATGGAGGGGGCAAACAACCGCATGGCCACCGCCGCCATGTTGAAACCAGCCAACATGGTCAATGAACAACAAGCTGCCAACAACGGTGCCGGTTCACCTCAGGGTCTGGCATTGGATGCCAAACACCTTGGGACCCTGATGCGCCAAAACAGACAATTGCAGTTGGGTTTCTTGTCATCCGGTGGTTGGGATACCCACATCAACCAAGGCAGCGTCACAGGTCAATTGGCGAACAATTTGTCCAACCTGTCTAATACCTTGTTGGAGCTGCGTGCCGCTTTCAGTGATCCCAAGGATGTGGTGATCGTGGCCAGTGAGTTTGGCCGCACCTGTGCAGAAAATGGCACGCGCGGAACTGACCATGGCCACGGCAACGTGATGTGGCTCATGGGCAATGGCGTCAAAGGGGGGCAGTGGCATGGTCGCTGGGACGGCTTGGCGGCAGACAAGCTCAATGAGGGCCGAGACCTGCCAGTTCATCACGACTTCAGAGGCGTGTTCGCGCAAGCATTAACGCATTCTGTGGGCCTTCCACAGAGCAGAATTCAGGAAATCTTTCCGAGTTACCGGTGGGATACTGCTTTAGATGGCTTGTTCAGGGCTTAAAGCGCTCAATCTTCATTGAAAATAGCACCACAGTCCGTAACATTTGCCTGAAAACCACTCAATCGCAACATCGATCAAAACCGTGAACAGAAAAAATGGCAACCCAAAATACACAGCAGCCCAAAATCCGGCCTGCCAGGTAGGACGTGCTTCTTTCAGTTTGTGGCCCATCACAACTTGGGCGCGGCGTTTTTCAAGGAATTTCTTCAACATGATCCAGTCCGTCTCTGCGAAACATGCAGGAGTGTGCCAATGATAGTTCATTGGGATGGCCACGACATTGCCGCTTGGGATGCGGTTCACGCTTCTGCCGCTGCTGCACTGCAACAAGATTGGGCCTACGGTTCAAGTTTAGCGATGTTGGGCGTTCCTGTGCTGCGTGCGCGTGTTCTTTGTGATGGCCAGCAGGTCGCCCAAGCGCAATTCATTGTTCGCAAATGGGGCAGCTTAGGGGCCATGGCGCTTTGCACGCGCGGGCCTATTTGGTCCCAGCCTTTGACGCCCAAAGAAGAAGCCCAAGTTTATGCTGCGATGAAAAAGTCATTGCCACTTTCTGGCATTCGTTTCATGGCGATCACACCTGAAGTGGCGCAAGGCGAGCCGCATGGTTTAAATCCCATGCGCCGAATCATGTCAGGCATGTCCACGGTCATGTTGGACATTACACCCTCGCTTGAAGAATTGCGCGCTCAGCTTGATCGCCGTTGGCGCCACCGATTGGTGGGTGGAGAAAACAGTGAAATGGTAGTCCATCGAGTTGGCACCAATGCAGGTCAGTATCGTTGGTTGCTGGATGCCGAAATGAAGCAGCGCGCTGACAAAAAACTAGATGGCTTGCCCGTTCAGTTCTTTGACCTTTACGTTGACTCACGCAAGCAGCCTGCCAAGAACATTTTGACCTTAAGGGCCGATGTGGGTCGCGACCGCATCGCCGCCATGATGTTTTTAATTCATGGCGAAGCAGCCACCTATCAAGTGGGATGGACGTCAGACAAAGGACGTGACTTGCATGCGCACAATTTGATTTTGTGGAAAGGCATTGAAGCCCTGAAAGAAAGAGGCATTCGCATGCTTGACTTGGGCGGCGTCAACACCATTCGAAGTGCAGGCATTGCACGTTTCAAAATGAGCACAGGTGGCAAGGTTCTTACATTGTCCGGAACATACATCTGAAGAGGTATCAGACCATGTACCTGCCCAAGCAATTTGATCACCCCTCCCATGCACGAACCATCATTCGTGAAAATCCATTTGCCAGTTTGATTTCAAATGATGACGATGGTTTTCCGTTTGTGACGCACCTTCCCATCAAGTTGCAACCCAGCACCACCGATGAGAACGATTTATCAAGCGACTTGCTACTGGGACATGTTGCCAAGGGCAATCCACATGCCAATTATTTGAAGCAACGCCCTGAGGTTTTATTGGTCTTCATGGGGCCTCATGCTTACATGTCACCGTCTGTTTACCCCGATTTGGTTCGAGTACCCACTTGGAGCTATCTGGCCGTGCATGTCAAAGCGCAAGTTCGTATGTTGGAAGGTGAAGAAGCCAAAGATGCCATCCTGAAACAACTGATTTCAGACCATGAACCTTCCTACGCGCAACAGTGGCGACAATTGCCCAGCAGCTACACAGAACCCATGCTGAATGCCATCGTGGCCTTTGAAATGCGCGTCTTGAAGATTCAAACCAAAGTTAAACTGAATCAACACCGTCCCGAATCTCATGCTGCAATGCATGCCGCCTACGAGGCTGGCAACCCGTCTGAAAAAGAATTGGCCCTTTGGATGCGTCGTCTTGGAATGGTGGCATGACCACTGACCTGCAATGGATGCAAGAAGCCATTCAATTGGCGCAACAAGCAGGGCAGGCAGGTGAGGTGCCTGTTGGCGCTGTGGTGGTTCTAAACGGTGTGATTGTGGGTCGAGGTCGCAACGGCCCCGTAGGTTCTAAGGATCCAACCGCACATGCTGAAGTGATGGCCTTAAGGGATGCAGCCAACACACTGGGCAACTATCGACTGGAAGACTGCACGCTGTATGTCACTTTAGAGCCTTGCACCATGTGCGCTGGTGCCATTGTGAACGCCCGACTGGCACGTGT
>JACCEA011819550.1_pt1 | contig 21499 bp, 17 predicted proteins | sample 7449851 | NCBI WGS metagenome assembly JACCEA01 (sample SAMN15323453, study PRJNA562643) | freshwater metagenome | isolation source: river surface water | place: USA:Blue River Watershed | collected 2017-08-18 | reverse complement strand
AGACATAATATTTTTGCTGGAGGCGGGTAATGAGTTCGTCGCCGCCCGGTGCAATGAGGTGGATCGGCCCCGTACCGATGAAATACTGCCCCGTTGGGCTATTCTCCATTCCGGCGATCATCCGGCGAAGATCCAACCCGGAGTCAAAATACAGTTTCACCTGCACATCGGGATGGACGACTTCATAAGCCCGCGCCAGCGCCTCAAGCGGTGTAGCAAGACTCGGTGAAGCGGCGATGACCAGAGGCTCGGCAGACACACGGGGTGCGGGGGTAAGACTCAGCAGCCCCATAAGGAAGGCAGCACATAACAACAGTGGTTGTGAGCGGTACTGACGTTTCATGACCGTAATGCGTGGACCGTCCCGGTTTGACTCATGTCATACCCGCCGAGCGCATCGATCTCCGTTCGAAACGGGCGACTGACGAGAATGTTGAGAAAGCTCTCGATACTCGGATGGTCGTTGATGTGCACGTGAGGAATCACGAGATCGTATCGGGCCTGTTGCAGCGGAAGAAATTCCAGGCCGAACAGCTGCGCCGCCGCGCGAACGCCGAGCCCCACATCGGCATGTCCTTCGGCAATCGATCGCGCCACCTGAAAATGGGAGCGGGCGATCGTTGAGTACCCGGCGACACTCTCGGGAGTCATACCGGCCGCAATGAGCTTCTGATCGAGAAGAAGCCGGGCACCGGCGCCGGCTTCACGATTGATGAATCGAATCTCCGGTCGTACCAGATCCTCAACGCCACGCACCGATTTGGGATTCCCGGCAGCTGCCAGCAGCCCCTCTTCCCACACCGCAAAGGTGACCACGAGATAGTCATTCCCTTTCAGGTGGCGGCGCAGATAGGGCAAGTTAGACTCTCCGGACTGCGCATCCACAACGTGCACGCCCGCAATGTGCACCTCTCCCCGCTTGAGCGCTTCAATTGCCGCGGTACTGCCGAGATTCCATCCCACCACAGTGCAACTGTCCTGATGCCGACGGAGATAATCACCGGCCAGAAAGACCGAGGGGTCACAACCAGCCACGGCTATCTCCTGCTCAATGACACGGCGGTCCCGAAGCAGGCGGACCTGCACGCGACGCGGCGAAGCGGCGGCTCCTGTCCGGACCCCACGGGAGGGAACCAGAAGGCCGTCTGCGGGGACCGCATAATTGAGCACCTCTCCCAGATCGACGACGGGTCGGACAATGTATCGCGCGCCCACCCGCGCGACCTTGACGCGAACGGCTTCCTGCGGCGTCTTCTGAACCGTTGCCGAGTCCGACCATTGCCCCTCAACGATGTCTTCTTGAGGAAGCAGCCGGAAGAGATCTTCCACACGGCAGCCCAGAGCATCCGCAAGGCGGAGCGCTACGGCTGTAGTGGGAAGGTATTGATTCGTTTCGATGGCATGGACGGCTTGCCGTGTAATACCGGCTTGCGAGGCAAGCTCGATGCGTGACAAGCCTTTGGCTTGGCGTGTCGGGGCCAAGAGATTCTCTACCTGAATGGACTGTTCAGCAGCGGGGGCCTTCTTCATGACGGGACGAAAAATGACATAATGCTTTACCTACGTCAAGTATTGATTCCAGCAAGGAGAAGTATTTCATGGGCACATAAATTTTAATCAGAATTGTTGACAATCTTACATAACTTGATGTATTTAATTTCTCACCGGAATATAGATATTTAATAAAGTCTATATGAATTAACATTTTACAAGATATCAACGGTTCTGAATATCACCCACTCGGAGGTTAGATCAGATGAGAGCCTACACTTTTTTTGGAATTGCCGTGGTGGCCGGCAGCTTGATCGCTGGAACCATCACCTCCGTTCAAGCGGTCGAGGAAGGCCAGCTGGTTAAGAAGGATGGGAAGTGGGAGTACTATTCAGGCGAAGACCCGGGCCTCAAATACCTTTTCTTAAAAGGCATCATCACCCAGGAAGAATACGATAAGGGCCTGAGAGTCCTGGAGACCCGGGAACAGATTGCCAAACCCAACTACAGCATCGACGTCAACAACGGGCTGAACTTCCGCGTGGGGTCGAAATTCTTTTTGAAACTGCGCTTGCTCACCCAGGTTCGGTACAGCCACAGCGCCTACAATGGGGGATGGGGCACCGTCGGCGATTCGAGAAATCCCGAGATCCTCGGCGGTCAGGTGGAATACCGAGCCGTCAGTAAGCAAAGCGACTCCAACCAATTCAGCGTGCCGCGCGCCCGCCTTCAGTTCCTGGGCTACGCCTTCGATCCTGACTTTCGCTACAACATTTCCTGGGCCTTCGATCAGACGACATGGGATCAAGAGGGAGGCAGCGGACGTGCGGGCCTCCTCGACGCCTACATCTCGTCCTGGCACATCCCCTGGTTAACCATCCAGGCAGGTCAGCAGCGCGTCTGGTTCAATCGCGCCACGATCAGTTCCATGGCAACCTCAACATTCGCGGACAATCTGATTGTCCAGAACGCGTTTGCAGGCAATCAACAGGGAAGCCGCGATATCGGCGTCAGCATTTCCAGCGATGAAGACCAGTATAAATTCAACTATGCCTTCGGAATCTGGGGGGGAGTCGGTGCCAACCTGGCACGAGAAGGCACGGCCGTCAGCCAAGCGCTTCCCAACAATTCAAGCCTTCCGACCGCCCAGCGCCGTACATTCAATTACGACACCCGCATTCTGACGGGCGAGATGATGTATACGGTCCGTCTGCTGTACAAAATTTCCGGCAATCCCGGGTATGGCCAGGGAGATATTCTGAATTCACGCACGCCGCAGATGGCCATCGCCTTCGGCTATGCTTACAACCCTGCCCAAAACTACCTGAGTTCGATCCGCTCGGATATTACCGATCGCGCCTACCGTCAACGTGTCACGAAAGCGTACAACGGACGTCTGCTCGGCGGTGGCATCTGGGATTTTCAAACCTATGAAGCCGATTTTATCGCGAAGTAGCAGGGCTGGTCCTTCCAGGCCGAAGGATACTATCGCCACCAACGGGTCCGGAACGCCGATTCCGGAACAATCCCGTTCGATCCGGTCACCACAACCGTATTAGGCCCGGCCGTCAATCTCGGCCAGGCCTACGGTTGGTACGCCCAGGTGGGTAAATACATCATCCCACGGAAGCTTGAACTGGCCGTTCGCTACGGGTTTATGGATCCCTCGACGCAGCAGGTCAACGATCTGGTGAAGGAGTTCGGCGCCGCGATCAATTACAGCTTCGACGGTACTTACAACAACCGGCTCGTCGTCGATTACTCCAACATCACCCTGGGGAGCGGTGGCCGCGCCCCGGACCGGTTCCCTTTCGAGAGCCAGCCGGGATTCGGACGAGACCTCATCGAGAATCGAATCAATGTCCAATATCAGTTCTTTTTCTAGACAACCTGAACACGCGACAGTCACGGGAGGACGATCATGACACGACGAAACACATTCTTCGGCATCTGGCTCTTCTTCAGTATGCTGATCGGCATCACCGGAGTTGTGCCGTCGGCGCAGGCCCAGCCGGAGACATTGACCATTGCCGCCGCCAACAGCTTAAAAGACGCGCTCAGAAAAGTGCTGCCACGATTTGAGGCCGAGCACCCTGCCATCAACGTGCGAGTCATCTACGGCCCCTCACAAAGCCTCCGCAAGCAGATCGAAGAGGGCGCGCCGGTCGACATTTTCCTACCGTCGCTCTTTGACGAAATCGATCAGCTCGAAACGAAGGGGCTGATCATTCAAGGCACCAAACGCGCCTTCGCCGGCACCTCGCTGGTCCTGATCACCGGGGCCGCGCTTCCGGCTCCGGTGCGGACGATCCATGACCTCGAAACCGTGCCCGTCCGGCGAATTGCGATCGGCGATCCCAAGACGTCATCGGTGGGAAAAGTCGCCGCTCAATTTCTGAAGTACAGCAAACTCGAACCCAAACTGAAGTCCCAATACGTCTTCGGCGAGCACTCGCGCGCGGTGCTCGATCTCGTGGCCAAGGGCGAAGCCGAAGTCGGCGTGGTGTATCGCACCGATGCCGCCTCTAACGACAAGGTCCGTATCCTTGATACGGCCCCGGTCGAATCCCACACGCCGGTCCGCTACGGCGTCGCAGCCGTATGGACGGCGAAGAACGTTTCCGGCGCAGGCGACTTCATCGAGTTCTTGCTCGCGCCCCAGACCCAAGCCCTTTTTCAGGAATACGGATTCGATCGTGTCACGGGAGACGTCGGTCTCGTTCAGCGGCAGGAGGTGAAACCATGAACGGCATCCGGAACACAGCACAGCAGACACATCCTTTGTCGAAACGGGTGATGCTCGCCCTCATCGGACTGACCTTGGTCACCGGTTGCGCCGGCAGACCGGTCACGCCGCCGAAGACCATCTATCAGTCGGGTCTGAGCGAGGTGCGAGTGGAACAGGATCCGGACTCGACGGCCAATGCGCATCCCGCCGCAGTGACGGCAACCGAGGTCGGAACCCTGCTCCGCGGGGTCCGCGCATGGGAGCGGCGAAACGTCATTCATCGGTTGTTTGTCGGGGAAGCGGATCGCACGAGGGCCTTCCGGAACGAAGAAATTACCGTCTTGGCGCCGCCTCTCGCGAAGGGCCTCGCACAGGCCGGCCCGACGGAGAGGGTGTACTTCCACCTGAGCCAGGCCACGGACCAGGGGGATGAAGAAACGACGACCGGCTGGATCTCCATCAGAGGTCCCATCCTGCACCTCACCATCAGCGGGGTACATGACCGGCACAGCCCCGGTCCCGATATCAGCAAATACGATCGGCAACTGCCGAATATTCCGGAAGCATCTGCCGCGCACGATGTGACATTCGAGCCGGAGGAATTTCTGGTCAAGGTCAGTTCAGGCAGCCGCCTCTTCGCCCCCGATCAACGGGAAGAGCTCCAGATCCGCTATCGAGAGGCGCTGTCGTCCATGCCTGTACAGCCAGGGCTGGAACGCGGAAGCGAGAAGCATTCACAACCCTAGTGCCATCCGGCATGAGAGAAAGGACACCCCATGGCAATCCTGGTCGTCGGCGGCGATTCGGTGGATGCAATCACAGAACGGGCCAACGCCGGCGGGCGCGGATACGTCGAACATTGGAGCGGGCGCAAAACCAGGGATCAGACGAGGTCCATTCGCAAAGATACGGAGGCCGTCGTAGTGATCCTCGATCGCGTGAACCATACGTTGGCGAGAAAGGTCCGGATCGAAGCGACACGTCGTGGCCTTCCCGTCTTTTTCCAGAAACGGGGGCGTCAAATCCGGGCGACCGGTCCCCGGCCGCTCGACCTGATGCGCTGGCTCGACAGGAAATAGGCAGCAACCGATTTTGTACGGATCACAGGAGTGGGTATCAACATGAACATCAAGACCCTCAACGGCCTCACGGCACTTGTATCACTGTTGGTAATCCTACCGGCGATCGCCGGCGCCGAGACCCGAGAGCTCCTGCTCGCGGCCTACAGCGTGCCGAAAGAGGCCTACGAAAAGCGAATCATTCCCGCCTTCATCCGGCAGTGGAAGCAGAAGACAGGGGAAACTATTCCGGTCCGGAGTTCATTCGCTGCATCCGGTGCGCAAGCACGAGCCGTCGTCGGAGGGCTCGAGGCGGATATCGCCGCCCTGTCGTTGGAGAGCGATCTGCAGCAGTTGGTGAAGGCAGGCCTCGTGACGTACGACTGGAAGCAAGGAGCGCAAAAAGGCATCGTGACGACATCGATCGTCGCACTAGGGGTCCGCAAAGGAAACCCCAAATCCATCCAAGGCTGGGAAGATCTCACCAAGCCAGGCGTTGAAGTCCTCTATCCGAGCCCGAAAACATCCGGCGGGGCGATGTGGGATGTCATTGCGGTCTACGGGGCGGGCCTCAACCAGGGAAAACAAAAAGGGCTCGCCGGCGCGGCGGTGGATCAGCATGCCGCCGATCTTGTCAGGCGCGTGCAACGTAACGTCAAGGTCATGGACAAGAGCGGACGTGAATCGGTCACGACATTCGAGCGCGGCGTGGGCGATGTCATCGTGACCTATGAAAACGAATTACTGCCGCGGATCAAACAAGGCCGTCCTTACGAGTTGATCTTTCCGGCCGAAACAGTCGTGGTCGAAAACCCTATCGCGGTGATCGATCGAAACGCCGACCGGCACCATGTGCGGGATCTGGCCGATGCCTTCGTCTCGTTCCTCAACGGGGAAGAAGCCCAACAGGCCTTTGTGGAATTCGGTTTCCGGCCGGCGAACGAGGCCGTCGCCAGGGCCTCTGCATCTGCCTTCGTCCATCCACCGCATGTATTTACGATCGAAGATCTCGGCGGATGGGATCGGGTCTTCGCCGCACTGTTCAGTCCGCAAGGAGCCTGGACGAAAGCCGTGGAGGAAGCACGATAGCCTCGGATTATCCAATTATTCGGAACGCGTAGCGCCAGTCATTCAAACAACGGTTCATTGGCGAACCTGAACGGAAGACGATGCCGTCCGTGACCGCCCATTCCACATGAACCTTACTGGCACCACACCAGTCACTGTGATACCGTAGGCCCTCACACGAGGCCTGCATGCGCTGGCTCCACGACCGCTCGATCGGACAAAAATTCTTCATCTCCTTCGGAGTCATCCTCAGCCTGCTGGCCTTGAGCCTCACAGCGCTGCTCGTGTACCTCAGTCGCATCAACAGCTATGTGGACCGCCACAAACGCATTACGGTCCCCGCCATCGTGACCGCGGCCACCATGCAACGTTCAGCCTATGAAATGAACCTCACGCTGCATCTGTTTCTGGAGCAGATCACGAAGGCCGATGCGGCCGACACCCTTGCCCGGCTCAGCCGCCACGCCGAACAGATCCGCAGTTCCCTCGACCTGTATCGTTCCACCCATGCGGCCCGCACCCACCCGATTCTCCTGGGCATGCTGACCCAGCATCAACGCATGGATCTCGCCGACCAGGAAGATCGCGCCATCGCCCGGATCGATCTGATCCTCCAGGAGCTGTCCGCCTTGTGGCAGACCGCGCTCACCGGACCTCAGCGCGCCGGCGTGGCACCCTCACCGGTCGCGAAGACCGACAGCCTCATCGTGGAACTGATGAACAATCTCGACCAACTGGTCGCCGCCCATCGGGATATCGATGTGGAAATGAAAGTGGAAGGCGATCTGTTGCTCCAACAGGCGCGGCTGATTGCGTTAAGCCTGGTCGCCGTGCTCGGTCTGGTGATCACCGTCATCTATGTCTCCGTCAATCGGCAGATCGCCAAGCCGCTCCAACGTCTCTCCGTCACGGCCGACCGTGTCGCTCACCACGACCTGACCGCGCAATTCGAATCCTGGCCCGGCCGTGACGAAGTCGGCACCTTGGCCGCCTCCCTCTCATCCATGGTCACCAGCCTGCGCGAACAGACCGCCGCGACCGCCCGGAAGACCAAAGAACTTGAAGCGTTTACCTATTCCGTCGCGCACGACCTCAAAGGCCCGTTGCGGGAAATCGAGGGCTTCTCCTCCCTGCTGGAAAAACAATTCGCCGACGGCGGCGACGCGCAGACCCGGCACCAGATCGATGTGATTCGCCGCTCCGCGCTGCGCCTCACCCATATGATCGACGCGCTGCTCAAATATTCCCGGCTGGAGCAACAGGACCTGCCTCGTCAGCGCTTCAATGTGTTGGAAATGATCACCACCCTCATCACCGACCGGTTCAGCGGACTCCAGGGCCCGAAGCCGAAAATCCAGGTCGCCTTGCCGTTTGCCGATCTCTACGGTGAACCGGTGAGCATCCGTCAAGCGATCGCGAACCTCCTCGACAATGCAGCGAAGTTCTCCCGCCACGCCTCACCGCCGACCATCACCATCGGCGGCACCCGGATGGAACACGAACGCATCCTGTGGGTTCAGGATAACGGGATCGGCTTCGACCCGTCTCACTACGACAAGATCTTCGGGCTCTTCGAGCGGCTCCACAGCCCACAGGAATACGAGGGCACGGGCGTGGGCCTCGCGATCGTGAAACTCGTCATGGACAAACATGACGGCCGGGTCTGGGTGGAATCCGCTCCCGGAGCGGGCAGTAAATTCTATCTGGCCTTTCCGGAGCGCGCCGAATCCGTCGTCGACCGGCCATCCTCTTCACCTCATCCTGCTTCAGCGTGACCTCATGACCATGGAACACATGCGCGCCCTCATTGTCGACGACGAAGAATTTGTCCGTCTCGTCGTGGAACAGGCGCTCCGCGAGGAAGGCTGCGACACGCAGACGGCGGGCGGCGGGCAGGAAGGCCTCGATCGACTCCGTACGGCCTCCTTCGACTGCGTCATCACCGATCTCCGCATGCCCGGTCTCGACGGCCGGGCGATCTTGCGCTGGGTGAAGGAGCATCAACCGGACGTCGATGTGATCGTCCTGACCGGCCATGGCGACGTCAAAGACGCCGTGGCTGCGATGAAAGACGGCGCGTGGGATTTCCTCATCAAGGACACCCCGTTCGACGGCGCGACCGTGAAGGCTGCTCTCGCAAGACTTCGCACGGTGCGGGAGCTTCGCCGCGAGAATCTGGCGGCGCGGCACGGCGGGTATCGCCAGGACGCGATCGTCGAGGGGACCAGCCAGGCCTGGCGGACGGTGAAGACACAGATCGCGCAAGTGGCGCCGTCGCAGGCCCCGGTGCTGATTCAGGGGGAAACCGGTTCCGGGAAAGACGTGGTCGCGCGGCTGCTGCACGCGCACAGCCGTCGGGCCGGCGGGCCCTTCATCGCCGTCAATTGCGGAGCGGTGAGTCGAGAGTTGCTGGAGAGCGAGTTATTCGGTTACGAGAAAGGGGCGTTTACCGGCGCCGCCCAGGCGAAACCCGGACTGATCGCCGCCGCCGAAGGCGGCTCGTTGTTTCTGGACGAGATCGGCGAAATGCCGGGACCGATGCAGGTCAGCCTGCTGCGCTTTCTCGACCGGAAGGAATACCGTCCTGTCGGCAGTACGCGCACACTCCGGGCCGATGTCCGGATCATCTGCGCCACGAATCGGGACATCCAGGAACTCGTGCTGCAAGGCCGGTTTCGAGACGATCTCCTGTATCGTATCAACACGGTGACGCTGCATGTGCCGCCGTTGCGCGAACGACCGGAGGATCTTGCCGTGCTGGCCGATCATATTCTGCACCACCTTCGCATCCCGGGCACCGCAACGAGAACGCTCAGCCCGGAAGCCCTCGCACACCTGGCGACCTACCGCTGGCCTGGAAACGTGCGCGAACTTCGCAATGTGATCGAACGCATTGTCCTGATGAGTCCGAACTCCGGACCGATCACCAGCGAAGAAGTCCTGCAGGTGCTCCCTCGGGCGGCATCGGCATCATCACCCGACGACCGGTCGCACCTGCCCCTCGACGAGATCGAACGCCTGCATATTCAACTGGTGCTGGAATCCAGCGGCGGCAACAAAACCAAAGCCGCCCAAACCCTCCGGGTCGACTACAAAACGCTGCTGGCAAAACTGAAGAAGTACGAAGGCGGGGGCTAAGCGGGTCTTTGTACACTTCTCCACGACAACACTCATCGACAGCGCCAGCGTGCATGAGGGACAATCACCTCTGCAGCACCGTCTTAGACATCTTCCACAAGGAGCGTTCGATATGACCAGGCCGGGATCATCAGGCGAACAGCGCGCACAAGAGCGCTTCGGCACCTCGGCTCGCGCGGCAGCATTTTATGCCCACCAAACCCTGCCCCACCTGAATCCGCAGATGCAACAGTTCATCGCACGGATGGACATGGTCTTCATTGCCACCGCCGACGGGAAGGGTGCGTGTGATTGTTCCTTTCGAGCCGGCGAACCGGGATTCGTGCAGGTGCTCGACGAGAAGACGCTGGTCTACCCGGAATACCGGGGGAACGGGGTGCTGGCGAGTCTGGGGAACATTCTGGAGAATCCGCACATCGGGTTGATTTTTCCCGACTTCTATCAGAGCACGGTCGGGCTCCACGTCAATGGAACCGCGCGTGTGCTCAACCCGAGCGAAACGGAGAGCCTCTCCCAGCTTCCGGCGCGCATCGCCGAAGCCGCTCACATCAAGGGCGGGCGCCACCCCAAGGCGTGGGTCCTCATCGGCGTGGAAGAAGCCTACATCCACTGTTCCAAGCATGTGCCGCTCCTCAAGCGACTGGATAAGCAGATTGCCTGGGGCAGCGACGACGAGCAGGCCAAAGGCGGGAATTTCTTCAAGGTCACTCCCTGAGCCACTCACCAGCGCGCCGGAAGCGAACAGCCCGCTCGCTACTTTTTCTCCTTGGCGCGGGCCAGGGCCAGTGCAAATGCCCCGATGGGCTGAGGCTCACGGGATCCCCCCCGCTGCTGATCGGCGGGGCGTCGGTCGCGCGTGTCACGCGGCCCTCCGGCACGGGGATCAGGCTGTAAGGCCGGCGTCGCGGCATCCTCCATGCGCATGGTCAGCGAAATCCGTTGTCGCGGCACATCGACGGCCAGCACCTTCACCTTCACGATCTGACCCGGTTTCACGACTTCGTGCGGATCTTTGACGAACTTGTTCGCCAGCGCAGACACATGCACGAGGCCGTCCTGATGCACGCCGATATCGACGAATGCGCCGAAGGCCGCGACATTGGTCACCACTCCTTCGAGCACCATCCCGGGCTGTAAGTCGGCAAGGGACTCGACTCCATCTCTGAAGGTGGCCGTCTTGAATTCCGGACGCGGATCACGGCCTGGTTTTTCCAGCTCCGTGAGGATATCGCGCACCGTCGGCAGACCGAAGGTCTCGTCGGTGAATTCCGCCGGCGAGAGTTCCTTCAACGCGGCCGGTTTGCCCATGACCTCGGCAATGCCTTTATTCAACCGCGCCAGCATGCGCTCGACCACCGGGTAGGCTTCCGGGTGGACGGCGGAACGATCCAGCGGATTGTCGCCGTCGTTGATCCGCAGGAACCCCGCCGCCTGCTCGAATGTTTTTTCGCCGAGGCGCGGTACCTTGAGGATCATGTGCCGGTTCTGGAACCGACCGTGGGTGTCACGGTACTCCACGAGGTTTTGCGCCAGCACGCGATTCAAGCCGGATACCCTCGCCAGCAACGGAGCCGACGCGGTGTTCACGTCCACGCCCACCGCATTCACGCAGTCTTCAACCGTCGCATCGAGCGATCGGGCCAGGGCCCGCTGATTCACATCGTGTTGGTACTGGCCGACGCCGATTGATTTGGGATCGATCTTGACCAGTTCGGCCAACGGATCCTGCAACCGTCTGGCAATCGACACGGCGCCGCGTAGACTCACATCCAGCGCTGGAAACTCCGCGGCGGCAAAGGCCGAGGCCGAATAGACGGAGGCGCCGGCTTCACTCACCACAAGCTTCGCCAGTTTCTGTTCCGGTTTCTGCTCCGCCACCAGCTTGACGACTTCGGCGGCAAATTTGTCGGTCTCCCGGCTTGCGGTACCATTGCCGATGGAAATCAATTCGACACCGTGCCGAAGCACCAACTGGGTGATCGTCGCCAAGGCCCCCTGCCAATCGTTACGCGGTTGATGCGGGTAGATCGTCGCCGTGTCCAGCAATTTCCCGGTCGCATCCACAACCGCCACTTTACAGCCGGTACGGAGACCAGGATCGAGACCGAGCACGGCCTTCGGACCGGCGGGCGCCGCCAGCAGCAGCTCATGGAGATTACGACCGAAGATCTTGATTGCCTCCGCTTCGGCGGCTTCGCGCACCTGCAGCAACAGCTCGGTGCTCAGATGCAGATGCACTTTCACGCGCCAGGCCCAATAGCAGACATCGGTCAGCCATTTGTCGGCACGGCGCCCGCGATTCTCAATACCGAAGTGGGCGGCAATCATCGCCGCGCAGGGATGCGGCACGATGGCTTCGAGACTTTCCCCTAGCCCGAGGTCGAGCTTCAACACACCCAACGTGCGGCCGCGAAACATCGCCAGGGCACGATGCGAGGGAATGGTACGGATGGTTTCTGAATAGGCGTAGTAATCGCGAAACTTTTCTTCTTCCGCCGTTTCCTTGCCGGGCATGACCGTGGAGGTCACAATGCCTTCGTTCCACAATTTTGTGCGTAGCGTCGCGAGCAGCTCAGCGGTTTCAGCGAATCGTTCGACCAGAATATCGCGGGCGCCCTCGAGCGCCGCCTTCGCGTCGGGTACGTTGACGGCTTCGACGCCTTCCGCTGCAGCTACCACCTTGACATACTTGGCGGCTTCCTGGTCAGGATCGAGCGTCGGGTCGGCGAAGAGCGCGTTCGCCAATGGCTCCAGTCCGGCCTCGCGCGCAATCTGCGCCTTGGTGCGACGTTTGGGTTTATAGGGTAGATAGATATCTTCCACGGCTTGTTTCGTCGCAGCCTGCTCGACCGCCCGGCGCAGCTCGTCGGTCAATTTCCCCTGCTCGTCGATCGACGCGAGAATCGTCTGCCGCCGCTCTTCCAATTCACGGAGATACAAGAGGCGCTCTTCCAGGGTGCGCAGGTGCGTGTCGTCCAAGTTGTTGGTGGCCTCTTTGCGATAACGCGCTATAAAGGGCACCGTCGCTCCACCGTCCAGCAACGTCACCGCGGCCGCAATCTGCGGGGCGGTCACTCCAAGTTCCTTGGCGATGAGATCGACGATGCGTTGCTGGGCTGCGGATGAAATGGTCGGTGTCGTTGGAGAAGTCATAGGTGCGTATTGGGCTTTCCGAAAGCGAGATCCGGCCGGAGGCGACCCTCCCGGTCTCAGCGGCTTTCTTGTGAGATGAATTCGAAGACTTGGCCGGCGCGACTCCTATGATCGTTCGCACGGGCCGACGGGGAATCTAGCAGAAGATTCGCGCAACTTCCAGGCCGGATGCGCGGCCACTCATCTCTCTCCACCTGGGAACAGATGCGGAGGTTTACGACACCCTGCGGAACCAACCGGCATCCCCTCATCCAACATGGTATAGTTCGACCCGTCACAACACAGGACCATCGCGAATCGGGTCGGGCCCCTGTCACGTATCCATGCCGAAGCATCTCAACAACCAATCTTCTTCCGTCTCCCTCACCGTGGCCGCCATGGGAGTGGTCTATGGCGACATCGGAACCAGCCCGCTGTATGCCCTGCGCGAGTGTTTTCACGAATCGCATGGCCTGCCGGTCACTCCCGACAACGTGCTGGGGATTCTGTCCATGATCGTGTGGTCGCTCGTGCTCGTCGTCACCGTGAAATATCTGCTGTTCGTAATGAAAGCCGACAACGAGGGCGAAGGAGGCATGCTGGCGCTCCTGGCGCTCAGTCAGCAGTCCCGCCCGGTCGATCTCCGCAAAGGGCTCAACGTTGTCGTCACACTCGGCTTGATCGGCGTGGCGTTTCTCTATAGCGACGGCATCATTACACCGGCCATTTCGGTCCTTAGCGCGGTCGAAGGGCTCACGCTGACCACCGATGTGTTTACCCCCTACATCCTGCCTCTGACCGTCGCGCTGGTCGCCTTGTTGTTCATGATCCAACGCCGGGGCTCCGGAACGATCGGGAGCATCTTCGGCCCCATCATGCTGCTCTGGTTTGTCACGATGGCCCTCCTCGGGCTCCACAGTTTGATCCAAACCCCGGAGGTTCTGCGTGCCGCCAATCCGCTGTATGCGATCCAGTTTTTGATTCGGCATGCAGGAGTCGGCATCCTGGTGCTGGGCAGTGTGTTTCTGGTCCTCACAGGTGCCGAGGCGCTGTATGCCGACATGGGCCACTTCGGACGCCGACCGATCCAACTCGGCTGGTTTGTGGTGGCCTTGCCCGCCCTTCTGCTCCAGTACTTCGGCCAGGGTGCGCTCCTCATGCGGACCCCGGCGGCTCTGGCCAATCCCTTTTACTTCCTGGCCCCCGACTGGATGCTGTACCCCTTGATCGCGCTGGCGACCATGGCCACCGTCATCGCATCCCAAGCCATGCTGTCCGGGGCCTTCTCGTTGACCTTGCAAGCCGTTCAATTGGGCTATCTGCCGCCGTTGCGGATCACCCACACGTCCGCCGAGCAACATGGCCAAATCTACTTTGGCCTGTTGAATTGGTTCATGTTCATCGGCACCGTCGGTCTGATCCTTTCCTTCGGATCGTCCAGTAATCTGGCCGCAGCCTATGGCATCGCCGTCTCGGGTTCCATGATCATCACGACCCTCCTGATGTACCGCGTGGTCCAGGCCCATTGGCAATGGAGCCCGCTACCGGCAGCCATGGCAGTCGGGGGCTTCCTGCTCATCGATCTCGCCTTCTTTCTCGCGAATGCCCAAAAAATTCCCCATGGCGGATGGTTCCCGCTGCTGCTCGGCGCGGCCGTGTTCACCGTCATGAGTACCTGGGCGCGAGGACGCGCGATCGTGGCAGACCACTTGCGCGAGCAGTTTCCTCCATTGCTTCAATTCGCCCGGGACGTCTTGTCGCAGGTGCAATGCAGAACCGCCGGGCGCGCCGTATTTTTATCTCAACATCCCGACATCACCCCGCCCGCCTTGCTGCAAAATGTCCGGCACAACAAATCTCTGCACAAGCAGGTCTATATCCTCACAGTCCGCACAGAGCCTGTGCCCTACGTTCCATCCGGAGGCCCGCTGGAAATCACCACCATCCAGGAAAACCTGTTTCAAGTTGTCGCCAGATGCGGATTCATGGAAACGCCGGACATTCCACGTGTACTCACCTACCTCGCAGCCCGCGGCCATACCCTCCCTGTCGAGGAGACCACGTTCTTCCTGAGCAGACTGACCTTTTTGGCGACGCCGAAACCGGGGATGGCAATCTGGCGGGAAAAAATATTTGTCTTCCTGTCACGAAATACCCAGAGAGCCAGTTCCTATTTCCACCTACCGGCGGAACAGGTGGTTGAAATCGGACTGGTGCTGGAGATTTGATCGCGTCGCTGAGCGGTCTGTGACGAGCCCTGCCCGGTGGGATCCGGCGGTGCCTGCGAAGGAATGACCGGCGATCAGACACCTTTCCAAAATTCGACCTGCCGCCAGGCTTCGTAGAGCACCACCGCGACCGAGTTGGAGAGGTTGAGGCTGCGGCTTCCCGGCACCATCGGTACGCGCAGGCACTGCTGTTCAGGGACGCTGCCAAGAATCTCCGCCGGCAATCCACGGCTTTCCGGGCCAAAGACAAACGCATCGCCTTCGATGTAACGAACCAGATCGTACCGCTGTCTGCCCTTCGTGGATACGGCGAAAATTCGGCGCCCTTCCATGCGTGCTAGGCACTCGGCCCACCCCTCGTGCACCGTGATCGAGGCGAATTCGTGATAATCCAGTCCGGCTCGCAGCAACTGTTTGTCTTCCAGCGTAAAGCCCAACGGCTTGACCAGATGCAACGAGGCACCGGTGTTGGCGCAGAGACGGATGATGTTCCCCGTGTTCGGAGGAATTTCCGGCTGGTACAGAATCACGTTAAACATACAGGCAGGGTCAGGGGTAACGGTGAGTGGCCGGCTTCAATGCGCGGCAGCAATCGGCGTAGTGGATCATGACGAAAACCTGGTCCGGAACTCCGGACCAGGCCTGTGCCGTCAGGCAGCGTGAATAGTTAGGACTTGAAGGCCTGCACATCGCCCGACTTGCGGAGCATCTTATTCACTTCGTCCAGATGCAGTTCTTCCCCGACGATCATCTCGCGGGCATACTCTTCCAACAACACGGACTTGCCCTCCGTCAGTTTCAGCAATTCGTAATATGAGGCAACGGCGGCTTTCTCGTGCTCCAGACTCTCCCGCAGAATATCCCCCACATCATGCTTCTCCGTTTCGAGCAGGGTACCGATCTTCAACGAAGGATGGCCGCCCAATAGAGTCACCAGCTCACCGGCTTTGTGGGCATGGGCTAGACTCTCATCCGCATTGCCCTTCAGCCACGACACAATCGGGATACGGTTGTACCCGTAGACCATCAGCGCGTAGTGCGTGTACCGAACTACGCCGGCCAACTCATGTTCCATAATTCTGTTGAGAATCGCTACAGCTCGCTGTGTGTCTTGTTCGTTCACGTTGGATCTCCGATCAGGCAAGCAAACCCTGCCTCGTAATATGGTAAAAGAGCGCCGCTAGACGTTGAACCGGAAGTGCATCACGTCGCCGTCCTGCACCACATACTCCTTCCCTTCCAGCCGCATCTTCCCCTTTTCCTTCGCCCCCGCTTCGCCTTTGCAGGCGATGAAGTCGTTGTAGCCGATCACCTCGGCGCGAATGAACCCCTTCTCGAAATCGCCGTGAATGACGCCGGCGGCCTGCGGCGCCGTATCGCCGATGTGAATCGTCCAGGCGCGGACTTCTTTCACGCCGGCGGTAAAATACGTCTGTAAGCCCAGGAGTTGGTATGCCGCGCGGATCAGTCGATTCAGCCCCGGTTCGGTCATGCCGATGTCGGCCAGGAATTCCCGCTTCTCTTCGTCTGAGAGCACCGCGATTTCGGACTCCAGTGCGGCGCAGATGGCGACGACCGGCGCCCCCTCGTGCGCAGCATATTCTTCCACCCGCGTCAGCAGCGGATTGTTGGCAAACCCTTTTTCAGCCACATTGGCCACATACATCACCGGTTTCATCGTAAGCAGACACAAGGGCTTCAACAAGGCGCGCTGCGCCGGATCGAGTTTCAAGGTGCGAGCCGGCCTCCCCTCATTCAAACAGGCGGCCACCTGCACCAGCAACTCGCCTAGCTTTGCGGCATCTTTATCGCCCGAGCGAACGAGCTTCACGTTCCGCTCCTGAGCTTTTTCCACTGTGGTGAGGTCGGCCAGCGCGAGTTCCGTCACAATGGTCGCGATGTCGGAAATCGGATCGACCTTCCCCGCCACGTGGACGACGTTGTCATCTTCAAAACAGCGCACGACATTCACAATCCCGTCGGTCTCGCGAATAGTGGCCAAAAACTGGTTGCCCAGGCCTTCCCCTTTCGAGGCTCCGGCCACTAACCCTGCGATGTCCACGAATTCGGTCGTCGCATACTGCATCCGCTGCGGCTTCACGATGTCCGCCAGCGCCTGCATCCGCGCATCCGGCACCTCCACGATGCCGATATTCGGCTCGATCGTGCAGAACGGATAGTTCTCGGCTGCGATCCCGGACTTGGTCAACGCATTGAACAGGGTCGACTTGCCCACATTCGGCAGCCCGACGATTCCACATTTCACACTCATGACGATCCCTTCCTAGTCAGCCCACTGTTGTTTCAACCCTGTCGTTTCCCACGCCCTCACGGGTGGAGGGGGTGAGCACCGCGGAGGCGCATTCTACGTGTTCCAGGCCGGTCCGGTCCACTCCCGAGTGCCGGGATGAGGAGACTCGACGCGTACCTCAAGTTTAAGGCGCCATCCGCCGACATGGAGACGAGGGGAGCCTATGCGGCAAGAGGCGTGAACCAGCGCGACGAATACTGGATCAACAGCGTGAGCCACCGTCAAAGAATACGACACCGACATGACGCCGGGCCTGCAAGCCGAGTGGCAGCAAGCCTTGTACGCTGAGGTTCACTCGATCGTGATGCAGGGCACAACGACAGGCTCATCCATACAGGGGTGAGCGCCCGTGTTTCCCGGAGAATTCTTGATGCCTCGATCCTTGCCCCTCTCACTCAGCCTGAGCCTGAACCTGCTCCTCATCGGCATCACGCTGGTCGGCTGGGTAGCCCCCAACGTTCCCACCACATTTAATCCCCACGTCGCTGTGCCGACGATTGCCGCATCGGCACGCATTCATCCCCTGGCGGCGGTCATTGGATCCGTGACTATCGGCGAGTTGATTTTCATCGCACCGGGCGCTTCGGTCCGCGGCGATGAAGGACAGAACATTTATGTCGGGGATCACAGTAACGTGCAGGACGGGGTCGTCATCCATGGACTGGAGACGTTCGAAGGGGACCATGAATTGCCGGAGAACGAAGTGCAGGTCTCGGGCAAGACCTATTCCGTCTATATCGGCAAGCGCGTCTCACTGGCCCACCAATCGCAGGTGCATGGCCCCGCCAGAATCGGTAACGATACCTTTGTCGGCATGCAGGCCCTTGTGTTTCGCACTGAACTCGGTGACCACGTGGTGGTCGAACCGGGAGCGAAGCTGATCGGGGTCAAAGTCGCTTCAGGCCGGTATGTGCCGGCGCTCACCCTCGTGACCACACAGGAACAAGCCGATACCCTCCCTCTTATCACCTCTGCCTACCCCTATCGTAATCTCAATGAGGGAGTCGTGACCGTGAATGTGCAGCTAGCCAAAGCGGGGCAGCCTAAACAGATCGGCCGCTAGCCCGGCTCACCATGACACAGCGGAACCGGCAGGCGTTCCCCTCGCGCCGGGGCCCTGACGGTCCCACTCAAGAGCGACCTTTCCCCGCCGTTATGGAGCCGTCCAGCCATGTCCTTCCGGAGGGGCAGCCGAAGCAGGTCTCGGCGGCACCGCCGCATCGGGGTTACGGAATAACATACCGGACGAGCGAATAATCCAGTCGACCAAGTCCCGGTCGTTCCGCTGCACGTGGAACCAGGTTGTCGCCATCAGACCATAGGCGTGCCGGGACAACGCATAGCGGCTGAAATTGCGCATGGTCTCCTCCCGTTTCCAGGTGGCTCCGATCACGCGAAACCCTTCGCTCTGCATCACGGCCATCGAGGGAAAACTCCCCTGCTCGTCGCCGTAGTGCCAGTCACACATCACGATATCCCGTGGAAGCCGATTGCGAAGCGCTTTCCCATACCCTGCCGCCACCCCATGCAGATGCTTGGGCGAGGCGCCGGGGAACTCCGCCGGATCGAGCAGCATGTCGGCCCACATCCAGGTCTCCACCCCCTTTTGAGTCAGGTAGCCGTGAATGCGTTCGACATCCCGGGCAAAGAGGTCCGCCGGGACCATGACCTCACCGAACTTCAGCCATTTCGCCACCTGGCCCACCGTCCATCCAAATGCTCCGTCGTGGCCGATATGGATCGCCCGGGGATGCAGGGCGTCGATAAGTTCGTCGAGCAGGCGGAATACAGCCTGATAGACCCCTTCCTTCCGCGGATCATAAGACACGGCATTGAACATCAAACCGGGATAATGCTTCTGAAAGAACTGCTCCTGATGTGTCAGGAGTTTGACCTCGGGAATCACGTCCAATCCATGCGCGCGGGCGTAGGCAGCCCAGGAGAGAAACTCGGCTTTAGTCCACGCGCCCTTCACGGGTTTCCACGGGGCATGATCGAGCCTCACGCCATCGGTGAGCACCACCTGCACAGCCGTGAAACCGGCCGCCTGAGCCTGGTTCACATACTCGCGCGCACGCTCCAGTGGGACCGTCCCGGTCAGGACGAAATGCATGATCCGCATCGGTTCCCAACTTGAGCCCGACGATGGTGCTGCCGCCGCATTCCCCGGCAGAACAGCCAGAAGCGCAAGCACTGCCCCGCACAGCGCAGACACAAAACGGGACATGTCTCCTCCTCAATTGAACAGCAGATCCGTCTTGCCAAGCCTGAGCTGCGCCCCGTCGTCAGCCGCACATTCACTTCGGGGGAGAGGGTCCGAACCTACTCATGGCGACACAGCCGCGATACATGCTGCGTAGGAGCGGTGCCATGCCCACCTGATCCCGCAAGACACAGACCGGTCAACGTCGCGCGATGCCGTCCGGATAATACGTTGAGCCAGGCAGGGGCGACAGGGCTTCGTCCACACCGCACGTGGCCGATACATGGCGATCCCGCAACGCACTCTCACAAAAATCAGGGGGGAAACCTACACGCAGACTTCACGGAGGTCAAGAAAAGCTCTCTGGAATATGCGCAAAAATACTGCGGCTGCCCCATACGTAGAGCGAACCACTACGCATATGCAATTTTGCACTACGTATGCATGCCAGTACATTCTACTCATTGATCGATTCGCGCCGACCAGGCCACCCCAAACCGGTCAGCCAGGAAGACTCGTTGCAGTAGGATGGGACGCTTGGGATGAACAGAGCGGGCGTGGTGCGACAAGCGGGAGCGATGGGTCAAGCGGAAGCAATGAGACGCTGGGCCAGTCGATTACGGTACGATACTCAATCACTCGTTTCGCTCCATCCCTATTTAGGAGCCGTAAGTGCATCCTGCGCCACGTGGCCGGCCATCGATTTCTCCTGGATATTATGCTGAATCTCCAGGGCGATCACGCGCGCCAACTGCTCCGCCGAGAGCGCGCCCATGGGCAGCCCCTGCGTGTCCGGATAAAACGGGTCATCGGGCGCAGCCGTTCGATAGGTATTCACCAAAATTGCGGCCGGTTGAACGCGTTGGTCGCGCGCTCCTACTATGACGGCCTTCTCCTCGGGGAGTACCCTGGTCCGAGTGGCCCAATCACGTTGGTCGATGTTTACGAACGCGACAGTCCACACCTTCCCATTCAGTAAGCTTCTGACTGCCTTCGGCGTACGTTCCCAGAACACCTGTTCCCGGACGATGCGCTGCAGGGCCTCACGAACCCGGATCTCATAGAGCTTGGTCGTCGAATCCGGATGAGTCGGCGCGACCAGTGCGGTGCTGCGGACTTCATAGTAGGACTGGCCGTCGAGGCTTCTCTGATCATCTACCGTTCGCAGGTACGAGCCGAGTAACTGCTGAAGGAGACGTACCCGCTCCTCCCCGGAGAGGGCCGCGATATCCTGGTCCGTGCGAATCGGCGCCGACTTCAACGCTCTTTCACCTGCAACCATTTTTGGCTTCGGCGCGGTGTCCGCCTTGCTGACCACCCATTGAAATTCTCTTGCCAGCACCGGAGCCAGGGTATCGGGGTGATGCAGATACCCCTTCTCCTTCAGTGACGACGCGCTGATCAGCAAGATGACCCGTCCCGGCTCTGTGGTTCGGGCGACGAGGAACGGGAATGCTTTTCCCTCGTCATTCACCACGGTCGTCTCAATTACGACCCTGGCCAGTGCCTCTTTCTTGAGGCTTTCATCGAAACGCGGATAGTCGTTCCGATGTTGTACGAGAACAGCGAACGCTTCTCTCACCGTTTCAACGGCGGCGCTCCTGTCTGCCTGAGTCAGACCGGTCTCTTCTGCGGCATCGTTGCCTGGCCCCATGAAAATCTGAAAGGACGCGCCAGGGATCGAGTACCCCGCTCCCACCGTGATATGAGCCTCGCCATCCGGATGGCTTACGTGCCCTTGGTGGTTCGCATGAACCGCCGGCACGAATAAGAGAGCGCACGCGACCGCCCCGGCACCGATTGCCCATGACGCACCCCGGGACGCCAGGATGATGAGACCCGCCCGGAGTAGAAGGGTAGTGATATGCAGAACGCTCACCTGTCGACAATCGAGCGCCGGCTCACTCTGTAGGCCGATCGTTTTCATCCGAAGATCCCACGACTCACAGCGCTCGCCCCGCTGAACACTCAGCCCGCATACCCCTTTGGATTCGAACTTTGCCAACGCCAGGCATCGGCACACATCTCCTTCAACCCGCGCGCGGCCCGCCACCCTAACGACTTCAAGGCTTGCTTGGGATCGGCATAACAGGAGGCCACGTCACCGGGTCTGCGGGGGGCGATTTTGTAGGGAACCGGCTT
>JACCEA010564151.1_pt1 | contig 21502 bp, 13 predicted proteins | sample 7449851 | NCBI WGS metagenome assembly JACCEA01 (sample SAMN15323453, study PRJNA562643) | freshwater metagenome | isolation source: river surface water | place: USA:Blue River Watershed | collected 2017-08-18 | reverse complement strand
TTAGAGAATCTGAAAGTATTTTTAAAGCAAGCTATCCCTGCATTTTTGAAGAAGTATATAAAAATTTTTGGTACGACGAGTATGATGAAAAAGCTCATTATTGGTTGCAAAACAATTATAAAAATAAATCAGTAGAAATAGATTGCAAAAGTATGTTAGGAATAGTACTAGTTTACGAAACGGCAACATCGTTAATTGAACAACATCCTTTAGAAAACGGAAAAACTATGGGCTTGGCTTCTTATGGAAAACCGTCCGATAATCCTCCAAAGTTTTTTAAAGAAAATAACATACCTAATGATTTGTTATTCGTTCGAGAACCCTTTAAAGATGGTCCAGGATGGAGATCTGCGCATAGAGATTTATATAAACATTCTCAAAAAACTATCAATTTAAAAACTATCAATGGTACGCAGATTATGCCTATCAAGTGCAAACTCAAACACAAGAAGCTGTAGCTTCGCTAATTAAAAAAGCCATCGAAAAGACAGGACTGAAAAAAGTTTGCGTGTCTGGAGGTTATGGACTGAATATTGTTGCTAATCACTATTACACCACACAATTTCCCGATGTAGAATTTTACTTTGAACCTTTAGCAGATGATTCAGGTAACAGTATTGGTATGGCACAATTTGTTTATAGAAATGAATCTCAAGACTCTACAATTAGACCAATTAAACATACATTTGTACACGGAACTCCACACGACTTAGGTCAAGTTGACGGTGATAATATAACTGCTAAAGAAATTGCCAAACTAATTTTTAATAATAATTCTGTAGCCGTATTCAATGGGTTGGCAGAAAGTGGACCAAGAGCACTAGGAAATAGATCCTTATTATTCAATCCTCTTAACCCAAACGCTAAAGATATCGTAAATCGAATTAAGAAACGCGAATGGTATCGACCATTTGCTGCGATGGTATTAGAAGAAGATGCTTCTGAATATTTTGTTATGGGAAATATTAAAAAATCCCCATTCATGACTATTAATTTTCCAGTTAAGGAATCTAAAATTTCTGTAATTCCAGGTGTTGTACATGTTGACAATACCTGCAGAATACAGACAGTTAGCAAGGAAGATGGCCATATATACGAACTACTACAGGAATTTAAAAAAATATCCGGACATGGAATTTTATTAAATACTAGTCTAAACTTAGCAGGTGAACCTTTAGTAGACACTGTTGATGATGTTAAGAGCATGATGAAAAGATCAGAATTAACATATACTTGGTTTCCAGAAATTAAAAAAATATTAAAAAAATGAACAAAAGCATGGTTGTTAAAAATTTCTTGAAAGAAGATCTCTGTAGAGAAATGTCAAATCATATACTACAGCTTGATCAAGCTGGATTAAGTCTAAAGGATGATAGATTATGTCCTAACTCGGCATCTTTTTATAGAGTTTTTGATAAAGTATTAGCGTTGTGTCATCCTAAAGTACAAGAATTAGTAGGAGAGGAAATTATTCCTTCTTTTAATTACTGTAGAGTTTACAAAAAAAATAATACTTTACCTCGTCATACTGATAGGCCGGCATGTGAAATAAGTTTTACAGTTACTTTAGATTACGAAATATCCCCTTGGTTATTTTATGCAGAAGTAGACGGAAAAGAAATTGAAATGAATTTAGGAAGAGGAGATATCTGCTTATATGAAGGCTGTACTATTCCCCATTGGAGAAATCCCATGACTCATCAAAATTGGCAGACTCAAGGGTTTTTTCACTATGTTAGAAAAAACGGCCATTATGCTAATCATGCTTATGATAGAGACCAATATCAAAATGCTTATCAAAGAGGATTTACTCTGTGAGATTTTCAAAAACTAATGATTCATTATGTTTTATTGCAGTTAAAAATTTTTTATCAACAAGCGAATGTAATCAATTAATCAGCAATGTTACAGACAACTGGGCCAATGGCATCTCAAGCGGTGAGGAAAATGGTATATACGACGAAGATACAGTTCGACGTGTAAAAGTTTGGATGGAAGATTTAGATAGTGAGTTAGTCGCCAAAATTGGTCTTACTATAATTGATGCTAATGAACGATTTTATAAATTTAATCTTTCTGGTTTTTTCGATTATGATCCTTGTAGAATTTTTAAATACGAAGATTCGATTAAGGCACACTACGGTTGGCATAATGATTTAGGACCGGATTTAATGTCTACAAGAAAACTTAGTTTTTCAATTCTTTTAAATGATCCCTCAACATACGAAGGTGGTAGACTTGAATTTATGCCAGACTTTGGATTTTCAAATGTTCAACAGGGTGATCTTGTTGTTTTTCCATCTTATCTAACACACAGAGTAACACAGATTACTTCAGGAACTAGATATTGTATAGTTGGCTGGGTTCATGGACCAGCATTTCAATAATTCTTATTAAAAAATTTCTTCGCTACTTCTATCATTTTTTCGTAGTTACGTACAAATGTGTTGTTTCTTCGATAATTAAAAATAGCCCATTCATACTCTCTCGATGTTGCTTCCCTTACCACAACTTCTTGATCCGGAAGTTTTATAGGTAATAAAAAACACAATGGTGTACCAGCTTTGATTGTTGTTGATTCATCTAAATGATGCCAAAATAAAGGTATTGTTATTTGATTGTTTATTAGAGGGTCATAAATTCCAGTAACTGCGGAAAATCTTTTTTCTTCGGTCAATGGAATATTTGTCTGCAACAATTGATACCCTTTTGGCAATTTTACAAACCAACTTGTATTAATTTTTAATATTAATTTATGGCACTTTTTGCCTTCCACGATTTTGTCTTTAAAAGCTTCCATTAACATGCTTGGCTCGTGAAAATTTATTGATTCAGAAGTATTTAAAAATATATCTGGCGAGGGATATTGTATATTTAGAGTATGTTCGTTAGGAATTATTTTAAAATCATACCACGATCTTAAAATATATCCATGTTTAAAAGGAGAAAATAATCCAGGACACCGAAAGGTATTTTGCATTATCTCGCTATTTTTAAGCTTCATGAGATTCTTTAAATTTTGATACCACTCAGAGTCGTCTGTCTTAAACTGCTCAATAGGATATGAACAAAGAGAATAAACATTTGTTGAATAAAATTCAATTTTTTCTTTTTTATCGAACATTTGGATCTCTAATAAAAGTATTACCTTTTCTTATAAAAAAGGATTCGGCGTCCCTCCAATTTTTTTCAGTTACATTTAAACACTCGTAATCAATATCAAAAGAACTTTCTGGCACAGGTATTAATTGGCAAAGTGGAGTTCCTGCTTTTATTAATTGCGGTCCTAAATTTTTGTTTAAAAATAGCTGTGGATGTACTTGTACGAATGAACCAGGTTTCAAAATTCCTGTAGAACAGAAAAATCTTGTATCATCAGAGTAACTAACTGGCAACATTAAAATGTTCCATCCTTTTGGAATATCGACTACCCAAGGCATAGATATTTTTACTAATAACTTAAATGTATTTTGATGGAGTGGTATTTTTAATTCTGACTGTTCGAGATCCATGTATTTTATTGGTTCTCCAATAATCTTTTGATAATTAGATATACTTACAGGGAATGTCGAGGGAACTGACCATTTAAGATCTTTATCACCATGTGTTTCGATCGTAAAATCAAACCAGGATGTAAGTATCCAACCTAATTTGTTAACTTCAATAATTCCAGGACACTTCGAAGCAGAAGTCATTTGTATACCATATTGAGAAATGTCGTTGGTTTTTTTCTTATAAGAGTCTGTTACGGTCTTAAACCAATCTCTACGAGCATTTTTTGCTTTAATGATCGGATAATTTTCTAAAATTTCTGGTATGAAAGAATAAAATTTAAAAACAGGCTTATTAAAAAACATTTTTACCTATTAAATTTAAAAGATTTGTTATAAAAGTATTCGTCTTGTTTTTTAATTTGTTTCTTATCATAATCAAGACATTCAAAATCTATACTATTGTCTGGTATAGGTATAATTTGACATAGTGGGGTTCCAGCTGAAATTATCTTAGTTTTAGCACTAGTTTTCCAAAATATCTGAGGATTAATTTCTCTATCCCCTGGACTTAAGATCCCTGTTGACGACACAAAATCAGTATCGTCTGGATAAGGAATAGGTAAAAATAATAGTCTCCACCCTTTTGGAATTTCGGCGGCCCACGGTGTTGATATTTTTATTAAAAGAGGAAAGACATCATCTGGTATTGGAATTTTCATTTGAGGCAAGTTTAAATTCATAAACTGTATCAATGGTTTTCCAAACTCCGGATTTCTTTCTTTTAATTCACTCTCTAATTCCGGCGGTACGATATAAGAAAAACTTTTAGTTTCTTGATTTATATCAATAATAAAATCAAACCACGAAGTTAGTATCCAACCTTCTGATAAAAGATTTATGATTCCTGGACATTTTGCAACACCGCTAAACTGGTGTTTAAAATTTCTTATATCTGCCCTTATTTCTTTATAAAATTCCGCAGTTTCCTTAAACCAAATTCTTTTAACAGTCTTTGCCGGAACTATTGGAAATAGATTTGTTACTGCTGGTATTGAAGAATAAAATTTTACTTTGGGTGTTTTAAAGGGATTAATCATAACAATAATACTTATAATTATTCCCTTCAGGGATCAGTTAAATCTGATTAGTATTTGATACAAGCTAATAGAGCTCTGTTCCTTGGTCGTACTTCTGATGTATCCCATGCTTGTTTTTGCGATGCCGCAGGATTTGCCCAACGACCTCCGAACAAGTTACCAGTAAATGTGCCAAAAATTGTTTTACCCATGTACACTGGTCCATGGCTATAAGCAGTGGTGTTTGAACCAGTATTTGTCATGTAAAAGCCCTTCCAGTCTTGATCTTGAAAGGCATTTATAGCTCGTCCACTATCAACACCTCTACCGTCATCCAGTCCTCGTATAAATTCGCCTCGAAGATCAGGAACGTTGAATGACGCCCCTCCTCCTCCGAATGTATATCCGATAATGTTAAACAATGCCGCGTATGTAGTTGTTGATAGAGAAGTACCGTTGCACTTTAGCCAACCAGCTGGCGGTGTGGTCATCGCAAAAAATTCTACAGCACCTGTAGGAACTAGTGGTGTCCATACTTGGCCGGTATAAAATTCTGGGTTTGCAATAGTTGTGTTAAATCTTAAATCGCCTGTAGCCGGGGAAGCAGGTCTTTGGGCAGTAGTACCAGAAGGAAACTGAAAAGATCCAGTATCATCTATCGTTAAATTTTTTAAAATTGCCAATTCTATCTCCTCAGAATTTAATACAAGCCAGTAGTGCTCTATTTCTTGGTCGTGTTTCTGAAGTATCCCATGCCGTTCCTTGTGCAGAACTTGGTGCTGCCCAGTGACCACTGAATATACCATTACCTGCAGGTTCGAAAGTGCCAAAAATACTCTTACCCATATACACTGGTCCATGACTATATGAATTCGTTCCTTGAGGAAGATTGGATTGATAGAAACCCTTCCAGTCTTGATCTTGAAAGGTATTTATAGCTCGTCCACTATCAATACCTCTACCGTCATCCAATACTCTAGGGAATTCGCCCCTCAGTTCAGGAACGTTGAATGATGCGCCACCACCACCAAACGTATATCCTATCGCAGAAAATAATGCCGCGTATGTAGTTGTTGACACTGAAGCACCATTGCACTTTAGCCAGCCAGTTGGAGCAGTTGTTAAGGCAAAAAAACGAACAGCACCTGGAGGAATTAAATTTATCCAATTCTGCCCATCATACCATTCTTGTAAATTTGTTGAAGTATTAAATCGAGCCATGCCTACTACTGCTGTTGGCCTTTGAGCAGTAGTACCTGCAGGCAATTTCAAGAATCCAGTATCATCAACGTTTAACGATGCTAGTGTCGCCATCTTTGGTCCTTATTCCTTTGGATACTGTTGTTTCACAGCCAGGCAATCTGCAATGTACTTTTGTAATTGTGCGTCGTCACCTTTGACTATTGCATCAAGATACTCACCAAAATCTGGATACGCAAACTTTCTTTTATCAGCATAGGTTAATTGTATTTCGTAGGGTTTTGGTTCTGGTGGAGGATCTTTGTATACCCAAGAACCATTTTCAAAATATCTATTTTTACCTTCAATTGGTTCGGGCGGGGGGAAAGTTGCCGAACTTGCAGGTATTAACCAGTTTCCTGGTTCTAAAGGATTCGGATCAGCAAAACTTTCCCCTAAATATTCAAATGTTTCTGGATGATAATTGTAAATTTTCATTTTTTTCCTCTTAGTATTTAATGCAAGCTAATAGAGCTCTGTTTCTTGGTCTTATATTTGATGTATCCCATGCTGTACCTAATGCGGCGGCTGGCGCTGCCCAACGACCTCCGAACAAGTTACCAGTAAATGATGGGAATATTGTTTTACCCATGTACACTGGTCCATGGCTATAAGCAGTGGTGTTTGAACCAACATTAGACATATAATATCCTTTCCAGTCTTGATCTTGAAAGGCAGTTATTCCTCGGCCACTATCAACACCTCTACCGTCATCCCAGACTCTAGGAAATTCGCCTCGAAGATCTGGAAGGCTAAATGATGCACCTCCTCCTCCCCAGGTATATCCGATCGCAGAAAATAATGCCGCGTATGTAGTTGTTGACACTGAAGCACCATTACATCTTAACCAGCCATCTGGTGTTGTTGTGGTCGCAAAATACATAACTGAGCCAGGTGGATACAACGGGTCCCAAACTGCACCAGTATATATTTCTGGAACTAATGCCGTGGTATTATATCTGAGCATGCCTGTTGACGGTGTGCCCGGTCTTTCGGCCGTTGTTCCTATGGGCAATTTCGCAACAACAGTTGCTCCAGATATTACAGTATTTTTTAATGTTGCCATTTATTTTTTGCCCTTTAATTCATCAATTTCCTGTTTTAAAGATTTAATTGATTCTATTAAGTATGCGATCATTTTTGTATATTTAATACCAACGGTTTTACCAGAAGAATCTTTTGTTACCATAGATGGTAGTATTTCGTCTACCCATTCAGCAATAAGTCCTGCTTCTGTTTCTTTTGTGTCAATTCTATCGTATGTAACCCCTGAAAGCTTCATTATATTTTCTAAAGCATTTTGTATTGGATTAATATTTTCTTTTAAGGTAATACTAGATGTTTCTACTATAGAGGAAGCAGTCATCTGTCCACTTACTCCGACACCACCTGTTACAACTAATGTACCTGTGCTTGTTGTAGTAGATGCAACGTTTGCAGTGAATGTAACAGAATTGTTTGCAGCCAATGTAGTAAATGCCGCTGATCCTCTGGTAGTTGCACCAATATTCATATTATTGATGTTACCTGTGGTATTAGGAGCGATTGTTACAGTGCCAGTTCCAGTAGGCTGCAAGCTCATACTTACGTTTGAACCGTTAGCTGTTAATGCGCCACCTAAAGTAATTGCACCACTAACTCCAACACCGCCTGTTACAACTAATGTACCAGTACCTGTTGAAGATGATGCAACGTTTGCTGTAAATGTTACGGAATTGTTGGCAGCTAATGTAGTAAATGCTCCTGAACTTCTACCAATAGAACCAATTGGGGTATTGTCAATACCTGAAGAAGACAAGCTGCCTACGTTAAAGCTACCAGCAACGTTTAAGTTTCCTCCGACACCAACACCGCCACTAACCACTAATGCACCAGTTGTTGCGTCTTCTGATTGAGTATTAGCAGTAACAGTTGTTGCACCGTTGGCAGTCAGTGTAGTAAATGCCGCAGTTGATCTAGTTACGTTACCAATTGCGGTTGATTGAATACCGCCTGTAGCAGTAACAAACTGCGTAGCAGTAATCGTTCCACCAGAAAATACGTTTCCACTTAGACCTATACCACCAGTGACAATAATTGTACCTGTTCCACTGCTAGTAGATTCAACTGCTCCTGTGAATAGATTTGAACCTGTGCTTGTAAATCTCAATGGTATATTACCAATTGTAGTCACTTCGTCGCCAGATACAAAAACTTGACCAGCAATAACCGCGTTAACAGCAATATTACCACCGCCAGAACCTAGTGCAGACTGAATGTAAGTCTTAATAGCTTTCTGCGTTGGGACGATGTTATCACTGTTAGCAAAAAATGTTGCATCTGTTGAGAATTCTCTAATTACAGCATTTGTACCGCCGAGTGTAATACCACCAAGTGATAGTTCGTTCAAACCAGACAAGTTAAACGCATCAGCATTAAGTGTTGCAATACCAGTGCTTTGCTCAACTCGGAATAGTTCACCAACTCTAAAGTTACCGTCTTGGTCAGTACTTGTGTAGAACACACGACCTCCGCCAACTTCAACAACTTCGTTTTGTTGATCTGGAACATTAACTGGTATTCCTGGATAGTTAGTATCACTCTTATTACCAGTACCAATGTTCAAGAAGTCATGACCAGTTAAACGAACTTGTGAATATTTGCTTCTAACAGTTGTAGCCGTATCATGTGCTGGCGTTTTAAACACAGACATTGGAGGACTGATCTGGAATCTAGCAGTATATAGTCCTGCAGGCAATGCGCTAGGACCAGTTTCTATGACATTTAACAGTTCGTCAATAGAATCGTTTATTTTTTGATCTATTACTAGATTTGAAACTTGAGGAATACTATAATTTCCTGTAGGAGAAATTCTTGGTTCAACTTCTTGGAAAGTTATATTAGGTTCCTCATCTATAAGAATTGATTGTACTAAATCTCTTAGATGTAAGATAGCATCTCTTGTTGGAGTCAGTTGATCTGTGATAGCTATTAATGCGCTAGGACTACTATAATAACGAAGTCCTGCTTCTCTAGATCTTGAGAAGCCGCCGTATATGTCATAGACCAATGCATCAACAATGAATCCTGCATCTCTAGCACAAATTTCTTGATCGTAATCTAGATTTTCATAACTAGCATTAATATATGCAATGACTTCTGCTTTGATATATTCTTTGTTATCAAGTAATAACTGTTTAACTCTATCCAAGTCGCTGCCTGTTTCAAGAATTCTTCTAATAAGTCTTAATCTGTCCTCAATTACAGGGCCTCCCTCAGCTCCTCCAGTAATACTTGGGAAGCGTTCTTGGAATCTATTATTTTGAGTTCGAGTATATGTTTCATTTCTAATAACTTTTTGTGCGATTGTATTGATTCTATCAATCGCAGCAATAGTCTGAGGTTTTTGTTCACTGATAACTAGTGCGGCAGTGGCAGCATAATATCTCTGGCCCGCTTCAATAGATTTAGCAACATCTCCGAATAAATCATCAGAAATGGCTTGAACAATTAGTCCTGTATCTCTAGCACAAATTTCATGGTCAAATGTAAAATTAACAAATTCGTCATCGATCCAATCATTAACAGCTTGTCTAAGGTTAGTTCTAGAATCTTCAATAGAATCTCTAGCACTTATCAAAGCTCCTGGATAATCAACAAAAGTGTTGTCTGTTTCTGTTACAGTAATTCCAATAGTTGAAGTTGTTAAATTTATGATTGCGATAAAATCGTCCATTAATCTATCAACTTCAACAGCAGTTCCTGCATCTCCTGGAGGTAATGATCTATCCTGTGTCACACCAGTTGGCATTCCAACTGCTGGAGTAACGATATTATTTTGAACCACATCTTGTAAAACTGTGCTTAGATTTGATAAAAGATCTAGGTATTCAGTTTTAATAGTGGATGCTGTGCCGCTATAACCTGGAATTCTTAATGTAGAACCGCTATAGAATGAAGATGCGAATCTAATGACTTCTGCATTTCCTGTATAAGTCAAATCATGTGCTATAGATAATACAATTTGTTCAAGTTCCTGTCTAAACAGTGTTGAATCAACTGTAATACTTGGGTTAGTATTGACGAAATATCTCCAAGCCTGTGCTCCAATGAATTCTCTATTGGCCAATAACAAATCTTTACCTAAATTTTCTTCAGTATTGGCATTGCCATCTGGCATTACTGGCGCTGGTAGTGTTTTATAAAATTCTTCATTCTTCATCCATTCAGTCAACGGTGATAGAAGATTGGCAACAGTTCCAAAACCTGTGAGAACATTTGAAGCATTGGCTCTATAATAAGCCATTCCAGATTTGATAGACTGGAAATTACTACCAAATATAATATCATAACCGATAGAATCGATAATGTATCCGACATCTCTAGAACAAGTATCTCTATTGAAAACTAATGTAGGATAATTGTTTTCTATATATGTAATGACATTTTCTTGTATTGTTGTTTTTTGAGTTATTAAAGTAGATCTAGCAGCCAACAATCCGCCATCGACCCAGCCGGTATCTGGAAGAATATTTGCTGGAGCTGTTCCAGTATTAATGGTAGTTCTAATATCATTAATTCTATCTTGAGCAAATGCTGCCGCTGCCGACGATCCAGCAGTTCCTGAGTCATCTTGGGTTAAGTTGTTGCCAACAGATTTTGTAATCTCTATAGCTTGTAAAATATCACCTAAGATAGTTCTTAAATGATTATATGCAGCCAATGTAGCAGTTTTATCGTTTTGATCGATTTGAAGTTCAGTATATGAGTAATAAGAATTACCTGCCAACAAACTCATCAAATTACCGCCATAAGTTAGATCATATCTTAATGCATCGATTATATAACCTACGTCTCTTTCACATTTTTCTACATTATAGTTCAATCCAACAAAGCCAGGGGCACCAGCTGTAATTTGACCCTGTATCCAAGCTGTAATTTCCTCGATGATGAAATCTCTATTAGCTAGTAACAATCTTCTAGCATTAAAATAACCAGTGTTATAGCCAGTAGGATCTGGAGTAGATATTGTTGGCACCACGCTAAGACCATTATCTAATATATTATAGATAATATCCATATTAGTATTAGATCTAGAAATAGCAGTAGCATTACTATCTAAATTATTTGATATTGCAGATTTTAAGTTAGTAAGAGCTGCCAATGTAGCAGGTTTCTGACTTTGAGAAATTAACTCAGATAGATATTCAAGAGCAAATGCTGTTTGGAATCTTTGATCCTGGAAATTTGCGTAAGTGCCGCGTCTATATTGTTGTAATGCCGCTAAAATTCTAGCATTGGAACCATAAACAATGTCTTCGCCTAGTGCATCTAATATAAGTCCAGTATCTCTAGAACAAGTTGCCTGATTATAGGTAAAGTTTTCAAGATAGCTTAAAATTTCTTCTTGAATAAATTGTTTATTTGCTAATAGTAGTTGTCTAGCACCAATTAGTCCGGATGGTCCTACAGTGTCTCTAACAGTAACTAGTTTATAGAATGTATCGTCACCGGCAAACTGGATGTTAGCGCCAGGTGTTGGTAAATTTGTTAAAGATTTAACATAAATGAACGAACCAGTTTGACTGATGTCAGCATAACCATCACCTTCAACAAATCCGTCTGCATTTAGCCAACCAGTACCTCTGTTTAAGAATGTCGGCTGAGTTAAAACTCCGTCAGCTACTCTTACTCTAAATCTAGCATCTTCAGTGTTGTTTGGATCAATCAATTTCATGAAAGGTCCTGAAGTATAACCACTACCTGGATTAATAATCACGATTCTAGCAACGTTTGAACCGGCTAGTCGGCATCGAGCAAGAGCACCGCTACCAGTGTCTGGTGTGATTGTTAGAGTTATTGGAGCACTTGGATATCCTTTGCCCTTATTAGACATTTCATAATCAGTTATTTCGCCTGTAAATTCATCAATAACTGGTAATGCCTTAGCAGTAGTTCCAGCAAATGTCAATGTAGCGGTTCCGTTAGATGCAGATCCTATATCATGAATAGGAGGAGTAGTTCCAGTTGTTCCTGTAGCTGTTACCTGATACCAATGCTTGACATTTTGTGCATTGGTATAGGATATATAATTTCCATTGGTAACACTAGTTGAAGCGGCCCATGCTGACCCAGTAAATGGATCTGAAATGGTCAACGTAACACCTTCGCTGTAACCTTCACCTGCTTCGTCAACTGTAATTCTAGCCACAACACCTGTAGTTGTTGCAGTTGCTACCGGTTCAGCAGTTACATTTCCATTAGCCAAGTCATATGATAAAGCTTCGACAATAAATCCTGTATCTCTTGCACAAAGAGCTTGATTGTAGTCAAAATCTTCATATTCTGAATTTATAAAACCAATAACTTCAGCCTTAATGAACTCTCTGTTAGATAAAATTAAATTAGAAACTGTAGAGTATGTTACTGATCCAGGATTTCTTTGAACGATTCCTTTGATTAAAGTAATACAGTTTTCGATAGCTACAAGAGAATCTGGTTCAAATACTTCTAAGTTAGTTCTTTGTCCATCTGTTTTAATTACCCAACGATCTAAATCTAAATCTGTTGTGAATAAAGGACTTGAAACGTGTACTTCATCACAGATATATGTTGCGCCATTAACAACCACCACGTCATTTACATCATAGGCTTTGGCTGCTTCCCAAACTCCTTCCCAAACTAAAGGAAGATCTAATGATGGAACTATAACAATATTTTGAACAACATCTTGACAGAAACTTATCATAGTTTCAAGTGCATCTAATGCCGCAGTTTGACCTGTACCAGATCTATCAGTTAAAAACACCTGAGAAATACCACAACTTAAAGAATTATTGACTCCTCTAGTTGATATATCTTTTACTACAGCGTCAACTACTAATCCAATATCTCTGTTCCAAGTATCATCAGCTTCACCTGAAAAATTTAGATCAAGATATTTTCTAATTTCTGTTACGATAAACTTTCTATTAATACTTAGAAGATTGGCTGCTTTAGTTAACTGCTCACCGTTTTCGATTGTGAAGTATACTGTATTAATCCAAGTATCAATTGCATTTGCAATACCTACAGGTGCGACATATCCACCGCCACCAGCAGTTCTACTTATACCAGTCTGATAAAGTGTAGTTGGATTAGTGTTTGCTGCCACTGCTTTGGCTACAACTCCTGCTCTTTCTATCGCTGCTAAAGTTTGATCTCTTTGAGATATACCAATTGCAACAAGCGCACTTGCATTTGCATAATATCTTAATCCAGCAGTGGCACTTCTATAATTGCCTCCACCAATGAATGAAATAATTGGATCAGATGAATAATCGCTACCTGGATCAGATATTGAAACTGATACAACTTTGCCGTCAATTCTAGGTCTTAGAATTGCTCCAGTTCCCCCACCTCCACGAACTGCTAGTGCAGGATTACTTGTGTAATTTTCTCCCTCGTCGTCTACAGTGACTGTGTCAATCACAGTATCCATAGCTGTAACAGTTGCTGATGCACCACTACCACCACCACCAGTGAATGATAAATCTGGTGTTCCTGACCATCCAGTACCGCCATCAACAACAGTTAGTGTATTAATCGCGCCAGTTCTAACAGCAGTGGCAGCGGCATTGGTTCCGCCACCACCAGTGATTTGAACTGCTGGTGTTGTTTGATAGCCTCTACCACGATTAATTATTTGTATCTCATCAACTGTACCAACGATATTTGAAGAAGCCGTTGCGTCTTCTCCTTCTCCTTCAATAACTACAGTTGGAGGCGTAGAATAACCACTACCACCAGTAACTACTGTAATACTGGTAATAACTCCTGGGGTGACTCCTGCGATCCAATTTCCAAAGTCAATAACAGCAGTTGCAGTGGCATTTGTTCCGCCGCCCCCAGTTAAAGATACTGTGGTAGTAGATGGAATATATCCGCTTCCGCCTTCTGTTACAGTAATTGAAGTCACAGTAGCTGATAAAACTGCTACAGCAGTAGCAAATGTCAAAGGTTCGCCACCAACTAATGTTACTTGTGGAGCAGATGTATAACCTGAACCAGGAGAAGTGACTGTAATTTCTCCAATCACTTGACTTATTTGAGCAGATATAATTGCACCGCTACCACCAACGCCTGTTACAATTACTGATGGTGGTGATGTGTATCCTAAACCACCATCTGCAAGATTTACTTCTTTAATTGTGCTTGTTATTGATGCTGTGGCAGATGCGATTCTTCCTAAATATAACAAAGATACAGTGCCGTTAGCCGATGTGCCGCTAGTGTGAGTAGGAGTTGATCCTCCTAATTCTCCTGCAACAGTTACCTCATAGACTCGTCTAGCCGTAGTTCTAATATAGGTTCCTAATTCAACTTCCAAGCCTGCTACCCAATCAGTAGTATTTGCAGGCAATCCACCACCAACAAACGATAGAGTAGGGGCAGAAGTGTATCCAGTACCTTTACTCTGTACCACAACGCTATCAACTCCCCCGCTAATTACAGTAGTTCCTTGAGCAGTTTCGTTGCCATCAACTAAGTCTGGACCTGCTAGAGAAATAGTAGGCGGGGTTGTAAACCCTTGACCACCAGATACTATAGTTACTGCATTTATACCCAACGTTCTTTCAGGAGTTCCTGCTGCACCAGTACCTGTGGAAAATACTGGTCTTGGTTCAATGATATATCTTGTTGTAGTATCAAGGAACGGTAGTGGTAATTGACCACCGTCAATAGTTCCGCCTGAGGTATATGTTCCAAATCCTGTACCATCAACACTAGTTAACAATGTATAGCTAGTATATAAGTCAAATTGTGTGTTATTGACTCTTGATACATAATAGGTGTTTCCATTTAGTTCAGTCATTCCTCCAACACTGCTAAATGTCACAGCAAACCCGTCTATTAATCCATGGTTAGAGTTAGTTGTAATTCTAACTGGATCTGTTTTAGTTGCTGCTGAAACAGAATAAACTAAGTCTTTTACTACTACATCCCAACCTGCTTGATATAATAATGCAGTACCAGATCCATTAGAAAGAGTAGTTACTGTTTTGGTCACTGTATCAGTATATAAAGTTATTTCTGTTGAAGTAGGTTTGGCTTTAACATAATATACTGTAGATGCAGATAATCCTCCGAACAATGTCCCAACAAACATTATTGGAGAATCTATTGCTAATGTTGTATTATCAGCCATTGTCACAGTATTAGTGCCGCTAGCTGTTGAAGTAATTGTTAAAGGAGCAAATGATTCTTTTAATACAAATAAATCTTTTGATCCCCCATCAAAATTATTAACAATCGCATATTGACCTGCTCCTGCCCCGTCAATAAGTGTAATTCTCATACCATTATAACCGCCAGTTACTGTGGTATCAGAAGCAGAAAGTCTGACGTCAATTGTTGTACCTTGCTGAGCGTTGTTCGTAACAGTTAGATAGTTATCACCATCGTCTAAAACTCTAATTTCACACACACCGCCATCTTCAAAATTAGCAGTAGTAGAAACGTTAGCACTACCAGGACCTGTGAAACTATGTGTTGCTTCAGTATAATTTTCACCTGCATTGAGATATTCTAAATACAATAAACTATTACCGTTAGTTTGAACTCTATCAACTTGTGCATTTAATCGTCTATTATCAACTTCTGCGGTCCTAGAAATTTCAGTTGGATCAACACCTTCAGAAACGGAACCGTATGTACCGTAAGAGTTGTTACCGTTTGTAGCGCGGATAACACCACCGTTTTCACATAGATAACCAATATACGAATAATATGTGAATACGGAAACAAGTTCTCCACGACCTTGGTTAGTACACCATGCACCAATGGAATCTGACAACACAGTAGTAAAGTCGTTAGATGTGATAGATTTGTTACCGCCATTATGCAGTGCTCCATCAATCTTTTGACCTACGCAATAGTCACCAAACAATGTAACGTTTTGAATATAAGGGGAACGTTCACCGACCCATACACTTTCATCATTTGGACCTTCGCCTGGATCAAGACCAATCCATGCGCCACCAGTAGGTCTTCTAGTGCCATATTGATTTGGTGGAGTTAATGTATCTGTAGTACCATCTGGTAAATTTGCACCTGTCGCTGCTCTAAATGTAAAGTTACGAACTGTTGTACTATCTCTCATATAGAACTTGTCATTACCTGAAGTTTCAGGTGTTGGTTCTATAATACTCATACGTAGTTCATCGCCTACAAGAGATGTATATTTAGGAATGCTGATTGGAAAATCTTCGTTATACACACCAGTCTTAACATTAATAACAGCTGGTTGAGCCCTGGTTGGAACTACTACAGTTCTAACTCTATTACAGGCATATTTTATTGTTCTCCAAGGATCATTAAGCGTAGTTCCTCTTTCAGGTGAGTCAATACCATCAGTAGAAACATAAAACACTCTAGTAATATTGCCAACTGTGCTCCACTCTAAATCAACAGGACCGGCTTTAAGGAAAGTTCCAGTTTGACCTTTAGGTAATCTTTGATTTTGAATTGCATTTCTAGTGACTAAATCTGCTCTTCTAGCTAGAACGTTTTGTTCATCACCTTCTGCTAATGCGTTCCAATAATCACCTTCAGTGTCTAGATCAGGTCTGTTGATATTAAGTCCTGTTTCTGAAGGAACATGCTCATCAACGCAGACATATGTTGAAGCTAGGTATCTTACAGCGTCACCGATCTTATAAGTGATTTCTGTAGGCGATTCGCTCCAATTTCCTAACCAGCGAATTCCGTCAGTGACTAATTGCCATTTACCTGAGTTAGCATATGGGCTTTCGCCTGGAGAAACTTCTACTTCAGCTACAAAACTGCGACCACCATATAATATCACATCACCAACTTTATAAGCCAAAGCCTCATTATATCTTCCTCTGGTATTATATCCAGTAGTTAACAATGTCCAATCAGTTGCTGAAGCTGGCGGTATGCTATTACTATGCTGAGTTTTAGCCACATAGCTATATCCGCCATATGTTACAATATCACCTTCTTGATAGAGTTCAGTAGAGCTCCATGAATCTTCAAATTCTAATCCACTGACAAATAGTGTCCAATTGGCTTGCACAAATTCACTAGTACTAGTATGTGCTGTTTCGCATAACCATAGATTTGGTCCATACTTAACAACATCGTTAACAATATAACGTGTTGTGTCTGACCAATCACCTCTCCATTTAAATCCTTCACCAACTAATTGCCAATTTTCAGAATCATCTTCTAAACCAAGAGTGGCTGTTGCGGCAGAAGTATGTGGTGTTAAACAAATATATGTAGAAGAATTATACTTTACAGTATCGCCTAACTTATAGTAGAAACTAGTTTGCCAATTTCCTTTCCACTCAGTTCCGTCTGATAAAAGTGTCCAACGGGCAGAATCTAAATAAAATCCACCATTCAATAAAGAGTTTGACGTGTGATTAGAAAGAGCAATATATAGTTTTCCGCCATATTTTACAATATCATTTTCTTTATAAACAGTACTAGGAGACCATGGGCTGTTTTTAAAATCAACACCAGCAGACATTTTCTGCCATTTGTTTCCAGTCAAATCTGTATCAAAGTTACTGTTGGCAGTGTGTGCCGCTATACAGACAAATGCAGATCCGCCATATTTTACAACATCATCTTTAACGTATGCTGTGCCTGTGGTCCAGACATTTTTCCATACGAATCTCAATCTTCCTAATTTAAATTCAGCCATTTTAATTAATCCTTATATCTGTTTAAAATGTTACTATATTTAGCTCTTACACATCTGTGGGGTATATGTAAGGCTCATTAACTCTTGCCACTAACTCACCCTGAGCATTGATATAATAATATATAGATTTGGAGTCAAATCTATACTGATCAAAGTTTAAATTAGGGTATGTTCTTTCTCTTGTGTTCACATCTTTACCATCAAAAAAATCTATTCCTACTTCAAAAAATTCCCAATCATCATCGCCATCGCCTGGAGAGTTGATTAATACGGCATCTGAAGAAGTCCATTGATCGACTCTGGTAAAATATAATGTGCCTTCGTCATCTACTCTAAGGGCATAGAAATATCTGCTCTGCACTGGTCCCAGTGCAGAATTTTCCCCCACATCTCCAACATAATAGCTCATAATAATATCCTTAAATAATCTCAACGTAACTCATCACAACGTCTACAGCATCATCTTGATTGGCGAATACTGAAATTGAATTTTCAGTTCCCAATACCAATCGTTCTCCGCCGTTGACTACCCTAAGACTTTGATTCGGGGGGACTATTACATTTTTAACAAAAAACGCTTCGACATCGTCAGCATCTTTTATTTTTACCGAAATCAACACTGTACCGTCAGTGATGTTGGCAAAGCTAAGTCCAAGAACTGTGATCCTTGTAGCCACGCCTGACGTTGCCAATGTTACTGGGGTCGTTCCTAAATTTGGTTCTACTTTCGTTTTAAAATTGGTTGCCATTTTTTATCCTAATACTAATACATTCTGTAACGCAATATCTTCTGCCTCAGTTCTAGTAATACCAGACTGAGATCCAGCTGCCGATATCCAATCAGCGCCATCGTATACTTCTAATCTTCCCACAGTGGTGTCATATCTTACCATACCTATCACGGGGAAACCAGGTCGTAATAAAGATGACCCTGAAGGTAATACTACTCCACCAGTGCCTACAATTCTAAAATATCCATCTCCAGATGTTGAAAAAGTTGTAACACCATTATTAACAGTATTGGCAATGGTGGTGCCATTTATTGTAAAATCCTCAACATTCAAAAGACCTGCAGGTTGTATGGTTAAACTTCCGCCAGCTGTATTAGATATCGTAGTACCAGATACTTCAATGTCATCGACTGTGAGTTTAACAGCGTTGAATCTAGTCGAAGTTATGTCTGCTACTTGAATATCATCTGCATAAAACCTAATGGTATTATCGTTGGCTCCTGGAGTTAATTCCGCAGTTATCTTAGTATTTCCATCAAGATCACTGACCCCATCTAAAAATACCCAAGCAGTACCATTATAACCTTCATATCTGTTCACTGTGGTATTGAATCTAATCATACCAGCTTGTGGGGTTAAGGGTCTTTCTGCATCTGTACCTACAGGAACTTTGATACTTTTAGAACTATTGACATCAACTATACCAGTGCCATTGGGAGCCAAAACCATGTCTTGATTAACAGTCGATCTTATTTCATTTTCTTTGACTACAATACCTTCTAAGACCACTGAGCCTTCGCCAATAGCGATTAGTTCTAAGTCTCTGTTATTTGAGATGGTTGTGATTTGATTATCTGTTATTGATATATCGCCAACAATAACTCTATTAACATATACATCTTCCCAACGGTAATCTGTTTTTCCAACATCATATGTGATATTTTGCTTGGGAATCAGATCACTGTTTATTTCGCCAACAAAGTTTATCGAGTCAGTGGGTTGATCACCTATAGTGATATTACCACCGATAGTAACATTGCCAACAACATCTAAGTCGCCTTGGATAGTTACATTGTTTAATAAATTTATTTGATCACTGGCCGCTTCAATGTTAACATCGCCAGTGACGGATTCTAATGTGTTGCCACTTAATTTTAAGTTTCCAGTACTGATTTCATTACCATCAATATATGTAATATTGACGCCGTTAGTCAGTGTCAGACCTTGATCACTGGCTATATTAAAAAACGCAGTAGTAAATGTAACTGTACCGTCTTCTTGATTGACGTAAAATAAATCCCCTACACGGAAATCACCCTTGTGGTCAACACTACTATAATAAATTTTGGCGCCGTTAGATTCTACAACTTCATTAGATTGTATAACATAAGTTACATCATTGTCGCTACGTTGTGCGGCGCCAATATAAGCCATGTTTTGGCCTATCAAGTACATTATAACACCTAAGCCATCTCCAACTGCGCCAAAATTTCCGTATACATGTGCGCTGCCAATACTTCGAACTTCAACACCAAAATCACTGTAATCTATGAGATCAATTTTTGTAGCTGTTCCGCCCGAACTTGAACGAATGTCTTGAATTAGTATTGTTTCATCTAAGAATTGAGTAGAGTTATTTGCGCCATCAAATCTAGATAAAAACACTGTAAAACTGTCGTTAGGTAAGATAGATAAAGGTGCAACAAAATTAGACGAATATCTACCATTGCCTTTGCTGATTCTTAAATCATCAACATATCCGTTTAAAGCAGTTGTTCCTGAAAAGTTTGAACCAATACGTACTGGCTTAGTAGGATAGTTGTTTGTGTCTACATATGTGACTCCACTTTGAGTTCCATTGATAAACAATCTTGTATTTCCAGATACTCTAGCCAGTGCGATATGATAAAACGTGTTTATTGCTAGAGTAACACTAGAAGTAATTCTATAAGCACTTGCTGTGAAAAATCTCACAAGACCGCCTGCAGATATTTCTAAATAAGGAGCTGTATCTGCGCCTGCAGTTCTTTGATCTATTATTGTCTGCACTGATCCTAGTGCGTTAGTACTAAACCAACCCTCGATACAAAAATCTCCAGTACCGTAACCAAAAACTGCATCGCTAGAAACAGACGCGAAATCGCCCGTTCCGTCTAATGCCAAGCTGGCTGTGCCAAATTTCTTAATCGAAGTGCTTAACTTTGCATCACCGTTTGCAGTGATTGTTCTTCCGCCCCTTTCTTGGGCAGTTTGTAGTCCAGTAATTTTACCTGTTAAGTATATTTTTCCGTCAGTGTCTTTTTTGCTAATAATGCCGCTGGCCAGCACTGTTGGAAATGTTGAATAATATGTAATAGTATCACCAACGTTAAATGTTCCAGTGACGCCACTGAGTCTAATCTCAGTTTTTCCTTGATTAGCAAATCCTGCACTGCCGCTTAGTCCATATAATCCGCGATTAGCAAAGTAAGTAAAGCAATTTAACCACTCAACCCTTACTCCATTTATTGCTGTTACTACATCAACGCCTGGACAGATAAATGTCACACTGTGGAATAAACAGCTGGCTTCTTTGCTGTTAACGTTGGCTATAGACCCATCTAAGTATGCCCCTTTTCCAGAATCGCCTGTTAGGAATCCTCTCGGATCTGAAGGGCTGGTTACACTGCCTTCTGTGATAACTGTAACATTTCTAATATAGGGGCTTCTAGAAGACACTAATAAGTTTGTTGCAAATTTAAAAGCATAACCTGTGTTATTTGTTGAATTAAATCTGAAGCCAAAAACAGTTAATTCTTCAACAGTGCTTTCACCGTTTAATAAGAAAGCATCCTTGTCTATGGTCCCAGCAGTTGGTCTGATGTTAGTGCTTCTTAATCCAGAACCTTTGACAGTTACCCCAACTGGCACTGTCAAAGGAAAAATTTCTTCGTATATACCTGGATAGATATAGACAGTTGTTCCGGCAGTTGCCTGTGATAAGGCGTGCTTTAATGTTCTATATGGATCGTTTTGATGTGTGCCACTATTAGTATCATCGCCATTTAAACTAACAAAAATCGTGTTGCCAGGGTTCAAACTGAGATCTATGCCATCTAAAACAAAGTTATCTGTTAGTGTTAAATTTTCAGCATAGATACTTTTCACATAAAAATTATCCCAGCGTTTCAGACTGGTGCCCAAATCGTAAGTAATATCTTCATCAGGGATGATGTCGCTGGCTATGTCGGCATTAAATGTCACATTATCGGTATTTGAATCACCGAT
>JACCEA011605596.1_pt1 | contig 21531 bp, 18 predicted proteins | sample 7449851 | NCBI WGS metagenome assembly JACCEA01 (sample SAMN15323453, study PRJNA562643) | freshwater metagenome | isolation source: river surface water | place: USA:Blue River Watershed | collected 2017-08-18 | reverse complement strand
CATGGACTGGATGCTAATGCTTGACTATGATGGTGATGGTAAAAACGATATTTTTTCAGCAGCACCAGGTGGAGTGAGAGTATATAAAAATGTGAGTAATAGTACAACTGGACTTAGATTTGAGCTTAAAGAAAATTCATTGTTATGTGATTATGGATCAATCACTACAAATTTATATGTAGAACAACAAGATATACCGGCAGTTGTAGATGTTGACGATGATGGCGATATAGATATTTTAACTTTCTCTAAAAGTATTGACACATCTGGTGAGAGCATTTACTGGTATAAAAATATGTCGATTGAAAATTTCAATAGAAAAGACACATTTGTTTATGAAGTTGGTAAAGAGTGCTGGGGTCGATTCAGAGAATCTTACACTGATTGCAGAGCGAATTTACAATATGCGAATGGTATATGCGGACTTGGTGGTAAGTCGATGTTAACTTATGACGAAGAACAAATTAAAAATCACTTCACACAAAAAAGTGCCGATGCAAAACATTCAGGTTCTACACTATTAATTTTTGATGCAAATAATGATGGTAAAAAAGATTTATTAGTTGGCGATATTTCATGTAATACTATGTACATGTTATTCAATAGCACTAATAACATCAGTCCGTTGATGACTAGCGCAATTCAACACTACCCTACTACTCGACCTATTGATGTTTATGTGTTTCCAGCAGCATTTTTAGTAGATGTAAATAATGATGGTAAGAAAGATTTAATTGTAGCTCCTAACACTCCGAATAATTCAGACAATTTTGAAAATATTCATTTGTATGTTAGAAACGACAGCACAACTGGTAATAATATTTTCACATGGCAATCAGATGATTTCTTAGAGTCTGATATGATTGATGTCTCTGAAGGTTCAACTCCTGCATTTGTTGATTATAATAGAGATGGCTTATTAGATTTAGTAATATCAAATACTGGGTATTATTCAAGCTCTGCAGTGTATACAACCGGATTAGCATTATATGAAAATACAGGTACCTCTACTACACCTAAATATAATTTAATTAGTAGAGACTGGATGAACTTATCGAGTTTAAATATTAATAATATGGCACCAAGTTTCGGTGATTTAGATAATGATGGCGATCTAGATATGGTTTGTGGATCTTCAGACGGACTGCTACATTTCTTCAGAAACATTGCAGCTACTGGTCAGCCGATAAGCTTACAGTTTATACCTAATTACTTCGGAGGTATTGATCTTGGAAATAATACCACCCCATTTGTTGTTGATTTAGACAATGATAGTAAACCTGAAATAATTGTGGGTGAAAGATTCTTTAATATCAATCTACTATCCAATACAGGTACCCCAACAAATCCGAATTACGTTTTAACAACTGACTCACTTTGGAAAATAGACCTGGGTAAAAAATTAAGATACCCATCAGGTAGAACTTCAATTAGCATTGCAAGTTTAAATCCATTAAATAGTAGCGAAAAATATTTATTGATTAGCAATGGTAATGGAATGATATACATATATAAAAACTTACCAAGTTCTTATACAGAAGCAATTCAGAACTTCGCTATCTCTGATGATTCATTATATGTTTCAAACGGAAATTATGGAGGTGGTAACGTTGCATTTCATCTATCTGTTGCAGATATTAATGCCGACTTTTTACCAGAGATTATAACAGGTACGCCACAAGGTGGTGTGTTGTTATTCAAAAACGAATCAGTTTTCTCATCAATCTCTAACAAGAATTACAATGCACAGATTGAAATTTATCCGAACCCTGCGAACAACAGTTTTCAAATAAAATCAGATTTCAAGATTAATAATGTAAGAATTATAAATATCAACGGACAAACAATAAAGACATTAGCTATCAATAGTAATCAATCGATAAATACTGATGATTTATCGAACGGTATGTATTTCATAGAATGCATTGGTGATGATACCAAAGCCATTCAAAAAATCATTATCAATAAATAATATTATTTAAAGGGATTCGCAAAAGCTGGGTTATTGTTGAAACTAGTATCGGTAAAGGTCTTCAAGAACTTTACCAATCCTCGTTTCTCATCTTCCGTTAAGCCTAAGCCACCAAATTGTTCTAGCCTATCTGGACTTTTTGAGAAATTAATATCTAGGTTTCTATTTTGTTTAATTCCAGAACTATAAAACTCAACTACCTCTTCTAGGGTATTGAATCTGCCATCGTGCATATAAGGCGCTGTAAGCTCTATATTACGCATCGTAGGTACTTTGAACTTACCTTCATCTTCAGCCTTACCTGTAACTTGTGAAAGTCCGGTAGAGACCATTTGCGCATCTGTCAACAATCCGTTGTTTCTAAATAAAGTATCTATGTTGTTTGCTAGCAATGCACTCTGCGAACCATGGCAGTGAAAGCATTGTCCGCGTTCTGTCGTAAATACCACAAATCCCCTAAACTCATCAGCATCATCAAACACACTTATACCAGAATCAACTAGTCCAGCGTATATACGATCAAATTTAGATTGATAAGAAACCATAGTTCTTTCAAACTGAGCTATCGCTCTACCAATCATCTCTTGCGTAATTTGGTCTGAACCAAATGCTGCTTTAAATCTTTTCTTATAATTAGCACTGCGCATTAATTTCTTAATTACATTCGCAGTAGTCTCATGCATTTCTATCGGATTGTTGATAGGTTCTAAAGCTTGTTGCTCTAAACTATTCGATCGTCCATTCCAGAAAAATTTATTTTGCCAAGCTAAGTTTACTAATGGCATCGCTTGAATTTCGCCTACTGCACCATCCACCCCAACACTATATCTTCTATTATCTGAAAATGAATATGCAGGGTTATGACAGCTGGCACACGAGATTGTACTATCACTTGATAAAATAGGGTCGTAAAATAACATACGTCCTAACTCAACTCCTCTTTTGGTTAAGGGGTTGTTGCTAGGGTTTTGGAAAGCAGGGAAATACTTCGGACTGGTAAAATTCATTAAGGTATCAGCTAATGAACCATCGTTTACAACAATGTCATCTTCTTTTTTGCAAGCTGCAATAAGTACAATAAATGAAATTAAAAGGGTAAATATTTTTAATAAATTTTTCATTTCTGTTCAATTGAAAAAACACTGCTAGCATTTTGTTTAAACTGCAATTGCTTTAGGCTGTCTTCCATTATATAACCATAACCATCGTTCAAATTTACTTTATTTACTCCATCAAACCATTGATCAACATTCATTATAATGTCAATGTTACGAGTATTTGCAACAGTCATGTCGAGATCTATATTGAAACTAGCTTTGTATTGATTCGGCGACTTGCCTAAATGAATTGCATAACCCGACAAAGTTGAATCAGACTTTTTAAATACACCTTCAAGCATCATAAAATGGTAGCCTCCACCTAAAACTATTGGCCACTCCATCGAATTTGTTTCAGAGTTATTGGGTAATCCTAAAAGTACATTTCTAGTAGAGTCAATACCGAAAATAAAATGTAGTTTTTTATATACTCCAGATGGTACATTGTTTAAAACATACTGCGTATAATTTTGTCCCTCTGCCGCATTCACCAACTTATACATATTAACATCATACAAAGTACCATCAGCTTTTTCTAAAGTTAATTTAGATATATAGTATTTTAACGATTTTACATTGTATGGGTTATTCGTTTGAGTAGTATAAACTAACTGATTGTCATTTCTAATATTTAAGCTTTCTTGCTTATAGAGATGTTTAAAATTAAAAACAACCGATGAACTTTGAGTATCTGTTGGCTTATCATCTTCGCAAGATATAAGTGTTACCGAAAGTATTAATGCAAAAAATAACTTTTTCATGACCAAAATAGCTCTAAAATCGTACCAAACAACCACAGAATAGTATAATATTGCGTAGGTTTGCCCCACAAATTAACATTAAAACAAATATTTTGTTAATGAGTTTAATAATAATTGAATAATATATATGGCCAGAGCTAGACTGAATAGTGGAAATGCAGCAGAAGCGGAGCTACCCAAAGCAAAAATTAATAAAGATTCTCTTAAACACGTAATAGCATTAACCTCATACTTAAAGCCTTATAGGTTAAAATTTAGTATAGGTATATTATTTCTCATCTTATCGAGTTTATCGTCATTAGCATTCCCAAAAGCAATGGGTATGCTCATAGATGCGGCAACATTAAGCAAGGGTTTGTCGAACATCAATCAAATCGCATTGGTAATTCTAGGTATCTTATTAGTACAATCTGTATTTTCTTTTTTCAGAGTTATATGGTTTGTTGAAGTTGCTGAAAAATCTTTAGCAGATTTAAGAAAAGACACCTATTATAAACTAGTGACATTACCTATGAGTTTCTTCTCGCAGAGAAGAGTGGGTGAATTGAACTCTAGAATTTCGGCCGACTTATCTCAGATTCAAGATAGTATTACCACAACCATCGCAGAGATACTTCGTCAAATCATAACTTTTATTGGTGGTGTTATTGCACTAAGCTTGGTATCGGGTAAGTTAACTATCATGATGTTATCTATCTTCCCTGTATTAGTTGCAGCAGCAGTAATTTTTGGTAGATACATTCGTAAAATTTCACGTAAAGCACAAGATCAATTAGCCGACTCGAATGTAATTGTTGAAGAAACTTTACAAGGCATAAGCAATGTAAAAGCTTTTGTAAACGAATCGTATGAGACGAAGAGATATCGTTCATCGATGGACAAAGTAGTGGCTCTTGCATTGAGAGGTGCTAAGTTCAGAGGAGCCTTCGCTTCGTTTATTATCTTCAGTTTGTTCGGAGCCATTGTTGCGGTAGTTTGGTATGGCTCAGGCTTAGTACAAGCAGGTGAGATAACTATCGGAGACTTAACGTCATTCATTCTTTACTCAACATTTGTAGGTGCAGCAATGGGAAGCTTTGCCGAACTTTATACTCAATTGCAAAAAACTTTTGGTGCTACTGAAAGAGTTATAGAATTATTACATGAAACAAATGAAGAGATCAGCATCGATAGTCAACAAGGAAAAATTGATCAGAAAATATTAGGTAACATTGAATTCAAAAATGTTGCCTTTGCATACCCATCAAGAAAAGAAGTAGAAGTATTAAAAGATATTAACTTCAAAGCGAATGCTGGTGAAAGAATTGCAGTAGTCGGACCAAGTGGAGCAGGTAAATCAACACTAGCCTCTCTCCTATTAAAATTCTATGATATAGATAAAGGCGAAATACTATTCGACGGTAAAAGTACCACACAATTCAGCATCACTGATATCAGAAATCAAATTGCCATAGTACCTCAAGATGTATTATTGTTTGGTGGTAGCATCAAAGAAAACATTGCATATGGTAAAATAAATTCGAGCGACGAAGAAATTATTGAAGCAGCGAAGAAAGCAAATGCACATCAATTTATTTCTGGTTTCCCAGAAGGTTATGATACATTGGTTGGTGAGAGGGGTATTAAATTATCGGGCGGACAAAGACAGCGTATAGCAATTGCTCGTGCTTTATTAAAGAATCCGAGTATATTGATTTTAGATGAAGCTACAAGTAGTTTAGATTCTGAGTCAGAGAGATTAGTACAAGAAGCTTTAGAGATCTTAATGAAAGATAGAACCTCTATCATTATAGCACATAGATTATCAACCATTCGTGAAGCAGATCAAATTTTAGTTATTGATCAGGGTAAAGTAATGGAGCAAGGCACTCATGCTGAATTAATGACCAACGAATCGGGTCTATATAAATATTTAAGTCAGTTACAATTACAAGATATATAAATGGAATTTATTAGTTGGGGAGCCGCTGAACAAGTTACGGGTAGTATGCATATGCTTAAGTTAAGCAGTGGGTACACGGTGTTGATTGACTGCGGACTTGATTATGATAATAATAAAAAACCATTAGATAATGATGGCTTCCCCTTCGATGTAAATGAAATTGATTTAATCGTTCTAACCCACGCACATATAGACCATAGCGGTAACATCCCCACAATCATTAAACACGGTTATGAAGGGCAGATCATTAGTACGGCTGCAACAAAAGATTTAGCTGAATTACTAATGGCAGACTCGGTAAATATTTTTGTAGAGAAAGCTAAAAAAAGTAAATCAAAAAAATTCAAAAGATCTAAAAACGAATTTCATGAGCGCCCATTGTATTTGCATAAGCATGTGATGGATGCCGTGGATAGATTCGTAACCATACCCTTTCATAAAAAGTTTGAGATAAGTAAAGAACTTAGTTTAGAATTAATACCCAGCGGACATTTACTTGGTGCGGCGAGTGTTGTTTTTTATGTAACTGAGGATGGTACAAATAAATCAATAGCCTTCTCGGGCGATATCGGTAGAAGAAATTATCCGATTTTAGCAGACCCTGAAACATTGAATGAAGTAGATTATTTAATTACTGAGTCAACTTACGGCGGACGATTGCATTCAAAAGATAAAACGATAGAACAAGTATTAATTGAAACCATCAATGACACTTGTGTTAAACAACCGGGCAGATTAATTATACCTGCATTTAGTATAGGTCGAACACAAGCATTGGTTTACGCATTGCATAAATTATTCAACGAAAAAAAATTAACACCAGTTAAAATATTTGTTGATTCACCGATGTCAATTGCTGGAACTGAAATCTATAGAAAACATCATGCACTTTTGAATGAAGAAGCTCAAGATTTTTTTAGAAAATTTGGAGATGAGTTTGAGTTCGACGGATTGAGATATGTAGAGACATTAAAAGAAAGTAAACAAATTGCGAATTACTTTGAGCCTTGTATCATCATATCATCTGCAGGTATGTTAGAGGGCGGAAGAATTCAAGATCACCTTTATCATAACATACAAAACTATTACGCTAACATATTATTCATTGGTTATTGTGCGAAGGGAACTTTAGGAAGAAGATTGTTAGACGGTGTACCTGTAGTGAAAATCAACGGACGCGAACTATCAGTATTTGCTGGTATCAAACAAACTGATTTACTTTCTGCACATGCTGATCATGAAGATTTAATGAATTATATTAAGGCTATTGATAAAACTAAATTGAAGAAAGTGTTTTTAGTGCATGGTGAGAGAAATTCGATGGAAGCATTACAAACTAATATTGAATTAATGGGAATAAATGCCGAAATTGCAATAAAGGGTAAAGCCTACCAACTATAAAATTATGTTCAAGAACTTTAAAAAATATTACGAATTCCCGACAGACCCTGAGCAAGTGTACTTAGCGCTTACAAACCCTACTACCATTTATTTATGGTCTGGTGCAGAAGCTATAATGAGTACTGAACCAGGTTCAGAATTCTCCCTTTGGAATGGCGACATCGTTGGAAAAAATTTAGAGTTCGAAACAAATAAAAAGATTGTTCAACAGTGGTACTTTGACGGTGTAACTGATGAATCTATAGTGACGATCAAATTACACCCTGGCAAAAAACTTGGTACTACTTCAGTTGAATTAAACCATGTGAATATACCAGCAGATGAATACGATTCATTTGTTGATGGTTGGAACGACGCTTATTTTGGTTCTCTTGCCGAGTTCTTCGAAGAAGAAGATTAATCAACTTTATGTACTAATAAACCACAGTGTAATTTGGGTTCAAACCAGGTTGACTTCGGTGGCATTACTTCACCTGCATCTGCTACATCTATTAATTCCTCTATTGAAGTCGGATGTAAGAAGAAAGCAACTTCCATCTCTTTTTTATCAACCATCTCAGTAACATTAGATACTGGCACTAAGCCCCCGATAAATTTAATTCTCTTATCTCTTCTTGGGTCGTGTATACCTAATAATGGTTCTAATATTTTATTTTGAAGTATACTCACATCAAGCTTTTCTACTTCTGTACATTCTTCAAGTAATGAATGAGGAATAGTAAGTAAATACCATTCAGAATCGAGATACATAGTAAAACTATGTGCTTGCTCAGGTTTTGATGCTTCAATTTTTTGAACTCCAAAAATATTTGCAAGCTCTAACAAAAAGTTTTCTTTGGTCATACCGTTCAAATCGGCAACCACTCTTTGAAATTCAAATACTAATAATTGATCGAACGAAAAATAAAGCGTGCTGAAGAAGTTATACTCTTCATTACCTCTATGTCTTAAATTATTTTTTCTGCGTTGTATACCCGCTAAAGAAGAGGCTGCTGCCCTATGATGTCCGTCTGCTATATAAGAAGCATTCATCTTTCTGAATTCATCGATAATAAGCTTTATGCTATTCTCATCATCGATTCTCCATAATTGATGTTGCTGAGCATCTGCTTCGAAATCAAAAATTGGTGTGGTAGAAGTTTTAGCTTCAAGAATTTTGTTTATTACTTCAGAACCAGGGTAAGTTACTAAAACCGGATTCGCGTCGATGCCTGTATTATCGAGGTATTCAATTAAATCTTTCTCACGATCAGCTCTTGTATGCTCGTGCTTTCTTAAAGTGTTATCTAAATAATCATCAATCGCAGTAACACACCAAATACCAGTTTGCCAATGCCCTTTGTTATAGGTACGATAAATGTAAATGCACTCTTGTTCATCTTGTACCAATATTTTATCATCGACAAATTCATCAAAGAACTCTTTTGCTTTTTGAAAAATTATCTCCTCTCTCGATCCTCGTAAATAAGGGTTATCGATTAAAGGTTCAATGGTATGTAAAAATGAATAAGGGTTTGACTGAAGTATAGCTTTCGCTTCTTCTGTATAAAATTGATCAAAAGGTTTTGCAATGACTTGCAAAACCTTTTCTTGTGTTGGTAATAATCCTTTGAATGCTCTAATTTTCGGCATTAATTATTTCTTTAATTCTTCAATAATTCTTTGAGCTAATTCAACGCCTATACGCTCTTGTGCTTCGTTGGTAGCGGCGCCAATATGCGGACTTAAAGAAATCTTTGCATGTGATAAAATAGATTTTTGAGGAGTAGGTTCGTTATCGAATACATCTAATCCAGCAAATGAAATATGTCCGGCGTTTAAACTATCCATTAATGCTTGCTCATCTACCACACCACCTCTTGCGCAATTCACTAATGAACTACCTTTCTTCATCATTGCTAATTCATCTGCACCTATTACAGCTTTACCATCAACAGCTGGTACGTGTAAGGTAATAAAATCAGCATTCTTCAATACTTCTTCTTTGCTAGCTACTTGAACTTTGAATTTTATTTTTTGATTATCAGCGAATGATATTTCAGTCTCCGGATTGAATTCGAATAAATCATAAGCCATAACATTCATACCTAATCCGTATGCGATTTTAGCTGCTTCTCTACCAATTCTACCAAAGCCTAATATGCCCAAAGTTTTACCTCTTAGCTCTATACCTTTCGCGTAGTTTTTCTTTAATTCATTGAATGCAGTATCACCTCTTTGTGGCATCTCGCGATTAGAATCTTGTAAAAATCTAACGCCAGTAAAGAAATGTGCAAAAACTAATTCAGCTACTGATAATGACGATGCTGCAGGAGTATTTACTACTGCTATGCCTTTTGAACGAGCATAGTCAACGTCTATATTATCCATACCTACACCACCCCTACCTATTAACTTAATATTTGAACATGCATCAATAAGATCTTTACGAATTTTTGTGGCTGATCTTACAGTAATTGCATCGTATTCATTTAATCTATCTTTTAATTGATCTTGTGGTATATTATTAGTATCAACTGTAAAGCCAGCATCTTCTAATATCTTTTTACCTACGGCATCAATACCATCGTTCGCTAATATTTTCATTCTTATATTATTGATTGTTTTTCTCAAATTCTTTCATTACATCTACTAATACTTGCACACTCTCTATTGGTAATGCATTGTACATTGATGCTCTAAATCCTCCTACACTTCTATGCCCTTTTAATCCGATACAACCCGCTGCCTCTGCTGCCTTTAAGAACTCTTTTTCTAAACTAGCATCATTCATTACAAAACATATGTTCATATGTGAACGATCTTCAACAGCACATGTTCTTTTGAATAATGAGTTACGGTCAATCTCAGAATATAACAATGCTGCTTTAGCATCATTTCTTCTCTCCATCTCTTTCACACCACCTTGCTTTTTCAACCATCTTAAATTTAACATGGCTACATAAATTGCAAATACTGGCGGAGTGTTATACATCGATTCTCCTTCAATATGTATTTTGTAATCTAGCATCGCAGTGATTTTGCGATCTACTTTACCTAGTATTTCTTCGTTGATGATGACAACTGTGCTACCAGCAGGACCTATATTTTTTTGTGCACCTGCATAGATTAAGTCAAAGTCAGCAACATTAACTTCTCTACTCATGATATCAGATGACATATCGCATACCATTGGCACTGATGTCTTCGGGAAAGATTTTAATTGCGTACCATAAATTGTATTGTTAGAGGTACAATGAAAATATTTTGAATCAGTTGGTATATTAAATTCTTTCGGAATGAAAGTGTAATTACTGTCTTTAGAACTTGCCACTACGTTTACATTACCAAATAACTTTGCTTCTTTTATCGCCTTATTTGCCCAAACACCAGTATCTAAATACGCAGCTGTTTCGTTCTCATTTAACAAGTTCATTGGTACCATACCAAATTGCTGACTTGCACCGCCTTGTACGAAAATAACTTTATAATTTTCAGGCACATTCATTAACTCCTTGATTAAAGAGCAAGCCTCAGCTACTACTGCTTCAAATTCAGGTGTTCTGTGTGAAATTTCTAAAATTGATAATCCTGTGTTTCCCCATGATAATACAGCCTGTGCTGCTTCTTCGAAAACTTCTTTCGGTAAAATGCAGGGACCTGCACCAAAATTGTGATGTTGCATGCTTATGATATTTGTTATGCAAATGTAATAGAATTATTTAAGGTAGAAATGTAGTATCTTTAAAAAGAGCATAAGATTGTATATTAATGAAAGAACTCGAAGATTATTCTTGGTTCCCAGCCATTTTAAGGAAATTTCAGACCGATTATATCGGCTTTGTTGTTTCTAAATTTGATATATATGAAGGCTTCATTGAACATCTTAATAAACAGAATGTTAAATCAAAAATTCAGTTCGATTTATGCTCTGGTAGCGCAGAACCTGCCAGCACTATTTTTAATTCTAGTAGCTGCTTCAATAAACTAATATTAAGCGATAAATACCCAAGCTACCCCAATATTGAAAAACTCGATGTTTTAGAGGCTCAATATTCAAGCGAATACACTTATACTATGTTCAATGCCTTTCATCATTTTGATGATAAAGAGAAATTGAATATTGTTGAGAAAATTAAAAATGCAAACACTCAAGCTTATTTTGTAGAGATATTAGAACCTTCTCTCTTCTTTATTCTAAAAGTATTATTTGCTACCATCATTGGTACCATCCTGCTAAGCCCATTTATAAAACCTTTTTCTTTGAAAAGATTATTTTTCACCTATATCATACCTTTAAATATTATTAATATTAGCTATGATGGCATTATTTCTGTGCTTAAATCTAGAAGTTTTAGACAATATCAAAGATTGTTTCAAAATGATGAACAAGTAAAAATATTTCGACTAAAAAAAGACATTCGATCACTCATTGTAATCAGCATTAATTCATGAACATCTTCAAAATAATTTGGAAATTTAGTAGACCACATACCATTATTGGTAGTGTTATCAGCATTACTACATTGTATTTAATGGCTTATGATACAAAGAATACTTTTGATCTAACATTATTACTTTTATCAATCATTGTTGGAGTCACTTGTAATGTATTTATCGTTGGTATTAATCAAGTTTCTGACATCGACATTGATAGAATTAATAAGCCTGAACTCCCAATACCTGCTGGTGTTTTAAGCCTTAAACAAGCTAAAAACATTGTATATGCATCACTAATTATATGCTATTCAATTGCCGCATACATTAGCATGTATCTATTAGTAATTGTGGTACTCTCAACATTTATTGGTTGGGCATATTCTATGCCTCCTTTTCATCTTAAAAAACATCATCTTTCAGCTGCAATTGCTATTGCAACAGTGCGTGGTGTTTTATTAAATGCTTACGGATTTTTATTGTTTAATTTCATGCTAAACAATTCAACTGAATTAACTGATAATGCTGAAATTCTAACTCTATTCGTTATTGCTTATAGCGTTGTTATTTCTTGGTTTAAAGATTTATCAGATATAGAAGGTGATGCGAAGTTTAAAATAAATACGCTCGCAATTAGTTACTCTCCAAAAATTGCATTAATCATTGGTAATATAATTGTTTCGCTTGCTTATTTATACAGTATCGTCAATTATGCTAATAATAGTTTTTTACAATACGGCCATGTAACATTATGGGCTTTGTTTATTTTTAATACTTTCAGTATTAAACTAAGTGATCACGATTCTGTTCGTAAGTATTATAAGAGATTTTGGTGGTTTTTCTTTGCTGAATATTTATTGTACTTAGCAGATACATTAATTAAAATCTACCCATCAATCGTAAATTGATTTGTCGAGAAGTTAAGAAATTCGGCACGGCATATTGCTGAGCTCGAACATCACGAATCCATAGGTATGATATGGTATTTGAACGCTTGAATAAATTGAATACTTCAGCATAAAGTACGATTGATTTAAAAGGTCCGATTTTAGCTTTGCCACCCATCTTCACTCCTAACCACTCTTTAGAGAAACCGATGTCTGCTCTCCAATAAGGTGGCATGCGTAAGGTGTCTTTGTATCGGTTGAAGTCAGGCGGACCAAATGGTAAGCGGGAGCCGAATACAACGTTTAAATGCACCTTCACAGAAGGGTCTTTGCTTAACTTGTCTTGAAAAAATATGGAGAAGTTAATGCGCTGATCTGTAGGCCTTGGAATGTAACCCGGAAAAACTTTTGCAGAGTCTACCCCATTTTGATCTTGAATAAAATAGAAATCATTTTTTAGGTTTTCTCTTGATTGTAAAATCGAAACACTAAACCATGATTCTAAATCTTTCACGAACTCTCCATTCACTTTTAAATCTAATCCTGAAGTATAAGCATCTGCCTTTTCATTTGCATAATATCTAATTCTAACATTGTCAATTTCATAAGGTATCACATTCGTCATTTGCTTATGATATACCTCAGAAATTAATCTGAACTTTCTTCCACCAAATGCTAAAAATTGATGATCTGCCGCCAACACATAATGCATAGAATGTTGTGATGCTGGGTTTGTAGATAATTTACCGTCAAAGTTTCTTAACTCTCTATAAAATGGTGGTTGATAATACGAACCTACTGAAGCTCTAAACACCCAGTCTTTCTCCCATTTAGGTTGGTAAGAGATGGTGGCTCTCGGACTCGCATTAAACTCTTTCGTATAATCCCAATAAGTTGCTCTTACACCAAACACCAATCTAAGATCTTGATTCTTTGATAATGGTAAAGTATGTTGCACGAAACCATTAATTCTATTGGTACTTAAATTGATTTTCGCTTTTACTACATCTTGTAAAACGATGCTATTATCTAAATCAGGTACTACATAATCTGCTGAGTCAATGAGTGTCCATTCACTCAAACGATCATCAATAATTTCTCTTTGATATTTGATACCCCAGTTCCAATATTTATCATCGTTTTGATACTCCCCTTTATGCTCGAAACTTTGCACCGATGCTTGTAAAAAATTTCTAGCATGATTCAAAAATCCACCTATACCCCTATTCGCTTTTACTTGTCCGAAAGTCTCTTTCCCAAAATCATTCTCTATCTCATCAAATACATATCGACCTTCAATATCAAAAGTTTCTCTCTCATCAGTAATAAATCTAGAACTGATAAATTTTAAGTTTAAATTATTATTCGGATGGTACGTAGCTGTTAAGGCTCCCATCATACTTTGATATTTATCTCGCTCTTCACCTTGAAAATCTATGCTCAAACGAAGCACTTCGTTAAAAGACCCGAAAGTGGTTTCTCTACTTTGAGGTATAACGATATAATTGTTGATGTTTAAATTACCAAGAAAAGATAATTCCCAATCGGTATTAAGATCATAGGTGATATAAGTTTGTACATCATAAAATGAAGGTTGATAATCACCATCAACATCTAATGTACCCAAAACATATCGAGTAGATTTTTGACGTACACCGAACAAATAACTTAACCTTCTATTTTTATTGGTGCCTTCTATATTTATTGATGAACCTAACAATCCGGCTGCTACAGAACCTCCAAAGTTTTTAGGTTTTTTATACTTTATATCTAGTACCGAAGAAAGTTTATCTCCATATTTAGCATCGAAACCACCAGCAGAAAACTTAACTGAGCTAACCATATCTGCATTGATAAACGTTAAGCCCTCTTGCTGTCCAGAGCGTACTAAAAACGGACGATAGATTTCAACATCGTTAACATAAACCAAGTTCTCATCGAAGTTACCACCTCTAACATTGTATTGTGAACTTAATTCATTATTTGATCTTACACCTGGTAAGGTTTTAAGTATAGCTTCGAAGTTACCTGATGCTGAGGGCAAATTGCTTATTAGTTTTGCATCAATTTTGGTAATTGTGGAATTACGTTCTTCTTGACTTAAAACAATAACCTCTTTGATTAAAATATTTTTACGAGTAAACTGTAAATCGACTTGATTTATTTTTGTTGACGAAATGGTTACTTTTCGTTTAATAGTCTCATATCCGATATAAGCGAATTGAATAGTAACCGTGGTATCTGAATATGGAACTATGAGTCGGTAGTTACCTTGTTCGTCAGATTGTGTGGCAATGTTTGTACCATCCAGACTAACAGTAACCAATGGCATCACGCGGCTTTCTTCATCTTTTACAGTACCTAAAACAATACTCTTTTTTTGAGCTTGTACGTTTAGGGTAAAAACGATGATGAATAGAAAGCTGTATAAAATACGCATGATTTGAATAACGAAATTTATACCGTCAAGGTATCTATTTGCATATTTTTTAGATCAGATATCATAGATTTTGGATCAGCAGCAGCAAATACTGCATTGCCTGCTACCAAAACATTAGCACCTGCTTGAACCAATGCTGCAATGTTATGAGTGCCAACACCTCCGTCTACTTCAATTAATAAACCCGGATTTACATCTTTCGACATTGCACGTAATTTCTTTATTTTTTGGTAGGTGTTTTCTATGAATTTTTGTCCGCCGAAACCCGGATTAACGCTCATCAAACAAACTAGATCAACATCTGCTATAATATCTTCAAGTTGAGAAACTGAAGTATGCGGATTAACTGCTACACCGGCTTTCATGCCTAATTGTTTAATAGCTGCTATTGTTCTATGTAAATGAGTGCAAGCTTCAATATGAACTGTTAGAATATCAGCACCAGCATTTTTGAATTGCTCTAAATATCTATCAGGGTCAACAATCATCAAATGAACATCTAATGGTTTTTTAGCATGCTTTTTAATGGCGCTAGTTACAGGAAACCCGAATGAAATATTCGGTACAAAGACTCCATCCATAATATCTACGTGAAACCAATCAGCATCACTGTTGTTTATCATTTCAACATCTCTTTGAATGTTAGCGAAATCGGCAGATAGAATTGAAGGAGCAATTAAATGTTTCATATAATATATTAACTTAGGCAAAAATACGTTTTATCTTGTATATGACAATGCTCAACTCGTATTTAAACCCATTCAGTACTAATTATTTTATTTGAATGTGTTTATGATATATTTTAGTACAAATTAATGAATTATGAGAAAACACCTATTTATATTAACCTTATTAAGCTCTATTAGTTTATTAGGTTTTAGCCAAGATGTACAAACATCAAAGAGTATCAATGTTAATTTCTTTTCAGAAGCTGCATTAGAGAATATAGCTGCAGTAACTAAAAATGGTACATCTGTAATCACAACAACAAAAAATGAATTCTACTTTTTAGTGCCAATCAAATCATTCGAATTCAAAAGTTCATTGATGCAAGAGCACTTTAATGAGAATTATATGGAGTCAGATAAATTCCCTGACGCAAAATTTGCGGGTAAGGTTAATGAAGCAATTGACTGGAAAAAAGATGGAGTGTATAATGTTACTGTTACAGGTAAATTAACAGTACACGGTGAAGCAAAAGATAGAACTGTCAACGGAGTAATTACTATTAAAAATGGTATCATAAGCATTCAATCGAAGTTTAATATCGCTTGTAAAGACCATGGTATCAAAATACCTTCGATGATGACAGAGAAAATCGCTGAAGTTGTTGAAGTGACTGTTAGTGGAGCATATGCACCATTTGTAAAAAAATAATTTAAGATAATTTATATGGAGGGATGTTTAATAAAATAAACATCCCTTTTTTATTTTATTGAATTGATAATTTTTATATCTTGTACACCCTGCAAAAAATTATCATGACTGAATTAATTACTAAATCAAAAACTCTACCTATTGAAAGAATAATTAATATTCAAGATTGTGAAAAGAAACAAGGTGATTGCAAAACTTTAATTGCTTTAATGAAAGAGATCAGTGCTGAAGATCCGCAATTATGGGGCAGTAGCATTATCGGTTTTGGTAAATATCATTATGTTTACGATAGTGGTAGAGAAGGCGATTGGTTTAAAATGGGTTTCTCTCCTCGCAAACAAAACATCACAATTTATCTACCAGTAAAATTCAAAGACTTCGATTTACAAATAAGTAAGTTAGGAAAATACAAACTAGGCAAGAGTTGTATTTATATTAAGAAATTAGCTGATATAGACATGAAGATGCTTAAGAAAATTCTAACATTAGCCTATAACGCAAATTATTAAAACAAAAAAAAGGTTGCTGAAAATTCAGCAACCTTTTTTAAAATTATTCAGCCTGTTTTTCTGGCTTAGGTAATAAAACTTTTCTCGAAAGTTTCATCTTACCTGTCTTCTTATCAATCTCTACTAATTTCACCTTTACCACTTCACCAACTTCTAACACACCATCCATTGTTTCGAATCTCTTCCAATCAATTTCTGAAATATGTAATAAGCCATCTTTACCTGGTAAAATTTCAACGAAAGCACCAAATGGCATAATTGATTTCACTTTACCTTCGTAAACTTCACCAACTTCTGCTACTGTAGTCATGCCCTTGATTTTTGCAAATACTTGATCAATTGCATCTTTATTATCTGCATAGATTTGTACGATACCTTGGTTGTCTTTTTCTTCTATACTGATAGTTGCGCCACTTTCACGTTGCATCTCTTGTATAACTTTACCACCCGGACCGATAATCGCGCCAATAAATTCTTTAGCAACTCTTATCTCTACAATTCTTGGAGCATGAGCTTTATAATCTTCTCTAGGAGAATCAATAGTCGTTAACATTTCATTTAAAATGTGAGCACGCCCTTCTTTAGCTTGTTGTAATGCTTCTGATAATACTGAACTCGCTAATCCGTCTATCTTTAAGTCCATTTGACAAGCAGTTATACCTTTAGTAGTACCTGTAACTTTAAAGTCCATATCACCTAAATGATCTTCATCACCTAAGATATCTGATAATACAGCATACTTACCTGTTTTCGGATCTAAGATTAAGCCCATCGCAATACCTGATACTGGTGCTTTAATTTTCACACCCGCATCCATTAATGCTAAAGTACCAGCACAAACAGTCGCCATTGAAGATGAACCATTCGATTCTAAAATATCAGAAACGATACGAACTACATATGGATTTTCTGTGTCAGCAGGTAAAACTTTTTTCAATGAACGCATTGCTAAGTTACCGTGACCAACTTCTCTTCTACCCGGACCTCTATTCGGACGAACCTCACCAGTTGAGAAACCAGGGAAGTTATAATGTAAAATGAATTTATTATATCCGAAGAACATCGCTCCGTCAATCATTTGCTCATTAGTTTTTGCACCTAATGTTACAGTTGTTAATGATTGAGTTTCACCTCTAGTGAAGATTGCTGATCCGTGAGCAGATGGTAAGTATCCAACTTCTGACCAAATAGGTCTAATTTGTTTTGTATGTCTACCATCTAAACGAATACCTTCATTTAAAATTAAAGCACGTACTGCTTCTTTTTCTAAATCATGGTAGTATTTCTTCATTAACCAAGCAAATGATGAATCAGCCATCTCTTCAGTAACTGTCGCTTCAAATTCATCACGAATTGCGCGAAATGCTACTGCTCTCTCATCTTTACCCAATGCTGATTTAGCAACTTGGTATATTCTATCGTAAGCGAATGTTCTGATTTTTTCCATTAACTCAGGGCGAGCTTCTGGTTCATGCTTGTATTCTCTCTTAGTTTTAGCACCAACTTTCGCTAAGAAATCTAACTGTCCTTGAACTTGTAATTTAATAGCCTCATGAGCAAACATGATAGCATCTGCCATCTCTTGCTCCGATACCTCGTTCATCTCGCCTTCTACCATACAGATATCTTTTGCATTACCTGCAACGATTAAATCCATATCAGCTCTTTCAATGTCTGAGATAAGGGGATTGATTTGGAAAGCACCGTCGATTCTAGCAACTCTTACTTCTGAAATCGGACCATTAAATGGAATGTCAGAAATTGTTAAGGCTGCTGAAGCTGCTAATGCTGCTAATGCATCTGGCATAATGTTCTTATCTGCAGAAATTAACGATACCATCACTTGCGTGTCAGCATGATAATCTTCAGGGAACATAGGGCGCAATGCTCTATCAATTAATCTTGAAATTAATACTTCGTAATCTGATAATTTTGATTCACGCTTCAAGAAACCTCCAGGTATTCTACCTGTTGAAGCATATTTCTCTTGGTAATCAACCGATAATGGTAAGAAGTCGGTTCCTTCTTTTGCATCTTTCGACGATACTACCGTCGCTAGGAGCATCGTATCTCCCATTTTTACAACTACTGATCCGTCTGCTTGTTTAGCTAACTTCCCAGTTTCGATAGAAATCTTTTTTCCATCTCCCATGACAAATTCATGGGTAATTCCAATTTTCGACATATTTTTTTTCTGTTTTTAACGCCGCAAAGATACTCTTTTATATTTTAATTGTCGTAATACTAGCCATATAACGAAAAAAGCCGTTCCGATTTTCATCGGATACGGCTCTTAAAACATAAAACATGAAAAAATTATTTTCTAAGATCTAGTTTCTTCACAATCGCACGGTAACGCTCAATGTCTTTATGCATTAAGTAGTTTAACAATGCACGTCTCTTACCTACTAACTTCTGTAATGACAACTGTGTAGAAAAATCCTTCTTATTTTTCTTTAAATGTTCTGTCAAGTGGCTTATTCTGTATGAGAATAATGCGATTTGACCTTCTGCGCTACCTGTATCGGTTGCACTTTTACCATGAGATGCGAAGATCTCTTTCTTTTTTTCGTTACTTAAATACATTCTTGAATGGTACTAAAGCGTTAAACAATTGATTAATTCGGACAACAAAAATAAGGCAAAGTCATGAATTTAGAAAGTGATTTTTTAGAATAAATTTCAAAACAAGGTTCTAGCCTATTTAAATGGCTTTTTTTATTTTATTTTTTTTGAATTTGCATTTTTGTACAATAAATAATACACCTCAAAAATTTTATACCAATATCAAAAACAGTTCATTTTATGCAAATAAAATACATTTATAGGTATTTGATTTTATTGTGTATAATTGTGGAAATTATTTTACAGATGTCGAACACTCCTACTTATTCTCGTTTTGAGACATTGCTTCAAGTCAGACCCGATGATATTGATATGAACCAACATGTGCATAATTCACGCTATTTAGACTATGTTCTAGCTGCGAGGTATGACCAGATGGAACATCATTATAAATTCCCAATGGAAAGCTTTGTAGAAAACAAATTCTCTTGGGTGGTGAGTAAAGCAAGCATTGAATACAAAAGAGCACTAAAACTTGGTGATAAATTCATAGTCAACACTGGTATAGTTGAAATTTTATCCAAAGGCTGTATTGTAAGTTTTCAAATTAGAAATGCCAAAACAGACAAATTATGCTGCGATGGTGAATTTCATTATACCATGATTAATACAGAAACTGGTCGATCAGAGAATATCCCTGAATGGATTATTGAGAAATACTCTATTTAACTAATATCTCTTCTAGTAAAGCCCCATAGAAATCTGTCATATTGCCCCCCATAGCTCGTACTTGCTGTGGTATGATACTATTTTGCGACTGTCCGGGTACCGTATTAACCTCCAACACATACATGTTATTGGTACTACGCTCTAATATATAATCTATTCGCACTACACCTGCACAATTCAGTCTCTGATAAATATCAACCATCGCATTTTCGACTCTTTGTTTTTCTTCATCAGACATTCTGCCTGGAGTAATCTCTTCAGTTACACCTGTTGTGTATTTTGCTTCAAAATCAAAAAACTCTTTTGATGATACAATTTCAGTTGCGGGTAAAGTTTTTATTTGATTGTTCATTTTAACGATACCTATAGTAAATTCTCTACCTTCTATAAACTCCTCAACCAATACTTGCTTATCTTCTTTAAATGCTTTTTGTAATGCCTCTTGCAGCTCGGCTTCCTCTTTCACCTTACTCATACCTATGCTGCTACCACCATTATTGGGTTTCACGAACAAGGGTAATTTAAGAGATGATAAGATCTGTTCATTTGTATAAACTCTATCATTAAATAGCTGCATAGATTTGGCAACGTACACATCCGAAATATCAGCAATGATACTTTTGGTATAAGCCTTGTTCATGGTAATGGCTGATGTAATAGCATCACAAGTGGTATAAGGTATATTTAACATATCGAAATAACCTTGCAACTTACCATCTTCACCCGGTGAGCCGTGAATAATTATAAATGCTGCATCAAACCTGATTTTTTCACCCTTTACTATGATCGAAAAATCATTTTTATCTACTATTGTGCTTTGATTCGACTCGTCAACATATCTCCATGACTCGTGATCTATAATGATATTATATACTTCGTATTTGTTCTTGTCTAAATGTTTGTATACGGTTTCAGCACTCTTCATAGAAATGACTATCTCACCAGTGAACCCGCCTGCTACTAATGCTATTCTTTTTTTCATTCTGAAATTATTTAATACAAATAACTAAAAAAAATAGATATATCAGAACCATTTATATCTAATATTTGAAAAGAATTAAATATGTTTGAGCTAATTATGAAAATGTTTTTTCAATTTCTTAAAAGTAAAGATTTCTTTAAACACCTAGGTATAGCCATCTTATCTATAGGTATTATATTGTTCATCATTTTCAAATGGTTGAATGTTTACACTCGTCATGGTGAAACAGTTACTATACCAAATTTAAAGGGCTTGGAGCTTACAGAAGCAATGGAAGTGCTAGATGAACAAGGGTTTCGCTATGTCATTGATTCTATCTATACCGACAAAGCAGAGCCTGGTACAGTTTATGAACAAGAGCCAGAAGAAAATTCATTAGTTAAAGAAAACAGAAATATTTATTTGACAATTGTTTCATCTGATGCTCCAACTATTAAGCTGCCTGACTTAATT
>JACCEA011187827.1_pt1 | contig 21533 bp, 22 predicted proteins | sample 7449851 | NCBI WGS metagenome assembly JACCEA01 (sample SAMN15323453, study PRJNA562643) | freshwater metagenome | isolation source: river surface water | place: USA:Blue River Watershed | collected 2017-08-18 | reverse complement strand
TCATCCGCAAACACAAGGAAAAATTGAACGCTATCACAGAACCATGAAAAATGTTGTAAAACTTGATAATTACTTCGCTCCAGAAGAATTAGAAGCTGCTTTAGAAAGGTTTGTTTATCGTTACAATAATCAACGCTATCATGAATCATTAAACAACTTAACCCCAGCAGATGTGTATTTTGGAAGAGGTGAATTGATTTTAAAAGAACGTGAACGATTAAAAAAAATGGCAATTATAAACCGAAGAAATGAGTACCAAAAATCAAAATTAACAACAAATCAAAAAAATCTTTTATCTTTGAATTATTAACTAAATACTCTCTTAGCAAAAGTCCAATTTAGTTTGAAGACGTACAGAATTATATTTCCTTTTTTAGTTTTAGCTTTTAAAAATATAAAATGAAATTAAGATTTATTGAAATAAAATACTTTTCAATTTTCTTTAAATAAACAACATTTTTATTTAAATTCGCAAATTATTTATATTATAAAATTACAAAAATAAAATAGTTTTTAGCTGTTTTTTTAGTGCTATGTAGCTTTTTATCAGTCCAGTGTAATATGTCGTTTGAAGTCAGATTTGTTTATAATGGTGCTGTAACCTTATAATAAAGTTTTTAAGTATAAATTTTCAGGAACGAATCACTTTAATTTTAGCTTACGCCATTTGTTTTCTGAGAAAATAGGAGTAAAACTATTTTATAAAGTTGATAAATTTGTAAATGACTCAGTAGGATGTGTGGGTATTCTCTATAATGCAATTGGTCCATCTTTTGTTTATAATTCAGGGAAAGAAATCGGATTGACCTATTTGACAAGATATCTATTTGGTATAGCCACCTATTTAGGTCAATGTGTTTCATTTGTTCATGACATTGATACTAGAATAATTGAAAAAGTTGGGGTTCTTGAATTCGGAATTACTAAAATGTATAACATCTCAAAAAAATTGCTACTACAGCTGATTTACTTATAATAGAAATTGTAACCAATATTATGCTTTTGATGGTTTATTATTACATACAAATTACAAGACAGAACCCGTTAGTTTCTATAATTATTCTTTAGGTCTAATTTGTATATATCGGAGAAAATAAATACCATTCAGATTGGTATTAATAAATAATTATTTTAGATAGAATCTTATCAATAAAACTTAATACAATGTTTTTTTAATGACTATAATTATCAAAAACATATGTTCAACATAAATTTGATTTTTTAAAAAAGTATGTTTTTTAACTCTTTTTCATTCACTGTTTTTTTACCTATTGTTTTTATTCTGTATTGGTTTGTTTTTAATAAAAATAAAACCACACAAAATGTGGTATTGATTGTTGCAAGTTATTATTTTTATTCGTGTTGGGATTGGCGTTTTCTGTTTTTATTGGTGTTTTCTACTTTGTTAGATTACTTCAGTGCCCTTATGATGGAAACCAGTATGACTGATAAAAAAAGAAAGTTTTGGTTGTGGTTGACCATTGGTATTAATTTAGGTTTTTTAGGGGTTTTCAAATATTATGATTTCTTTGCTCAGTCGTTTGCAGATTTGTTGCATGGTTTTGGAGTTCAAACCAATCCCTTTTTATTAAAATTAATACTTCCTGTTGGAATTTCTTTTTATACGTTTCATGGCTTGTCGTATGTTATTGATATTTATTACAAACGTATTACAGCTGAACGCAATTTTATTGATTATTCACTTTTTGTGAGTTATTTTCCGCTTTTGGTAGCCGGACCTATTGAAAGAGCCACGCATTTATTATCACAAGTAAAAATCAAACGCTATTTTAATTTTGAAAAAGCCAAAGAAGGCGTTTATCAAATTATTTGGGGATTGGTTAAAAAAGTAGTCATTGCCGATAGTTGTGCTACGTATGCTAATGCCGTTTTTGATAATTACGAATCTATGAATTCGTTCTCTTTACTATTAGGAGCCGTTTATTTTGCTTTTCAAATTTATGGTGATTTTTCAGGGTATTCTGATATTGCTTTGGGAACGTCTAAATTGTTTGGTATTGATTTATTAAAGAATTTCAATTATCCTTATTTTTCTAGAGATATTGCCGAGTTTTGGCGTCGTTGGCACATTTCGTTATCGTCTTGGTTCCGCGATTATTTGTATATTCCATTAGGTGGAAGTCAAGGCGGTATGTGGATGAAAATAAGAAATACATTTATCATTTTCTTAGTAAGTGGTTTTTGGCATGGCGCTAACTGGACGTTTATAGTTTGGGGTTTTTTAAATGCGATTTACTTCTTGCCTTTGTTGTTGCAAAATAAGAATCGTTCGAATTTGGACGACATTGAAATGGGTTGGGATATTAATAGCATAAAAACTGTTTTTAATATTTTAGGCACTTTTGTTTTAACCACCGTTGCTTGGATTTTTTTCAGAGCCAAATCGATTTCGGAAGCTCTTGGGTATATTCAAAAAATGGTAACGGATTTTCATTTTGATTTACAGTATTTGAGTAACCAACGCTATAATTTTGAATTGTTGCTTTTAGTAATTGTTTTTGTTTTTGTTGAATGGTTCAATCGTTCTAAAATAGAGCCTTTGTCGGGAAAAGCAAGTTGGGTAAAACTGACTTTAGCGATTATGGCCATATTAGCTTTAGGGGTGTATTCTGATTATAAAGAATTTATTTATTTTCAATTTTAATGAAGCAGTTTTTACTTTTTATCGGAAAAATTTTGCTAGTGCTTTTGCTTTCTGTTTTTGCATTGGATTTTATTTATACGGCTGTTTTTGCTCAATCGGAAACTCGAAATAAAGTAGAAAACGTCATCAATTCGAAACCACAGCAGTATGATGTTGTTATTTTAGGCACCTCAAGAGCTAATAATCATTTTGTGTCTGAAATGTTTGAAAAAGAAGGTTTGAAAACCTTTAATTATGGTATGAGTGGTTCGCATTTGTTTGAAACGTCATTACTTTTAAAATTGATGGTCGAAAGCGGTTGGGACATTAAAAATATTATCGTAGAAACCGATTTGAATTTGTCCAACGAAAAACGCGATGATGGTACCTTTGGACGTTTTATGCCCTTTATGCACGAATCGAAAACCATCACAGACCATTTTGTAACTGAAGCTGATTTTACCGAATTGTATTATGTGCCCTTTTATCGTTATATTCAATTTGATGCTAAAGTAGGTTTCAGGGCTTGGTATAAAACTTTGGTAAACGAACCTACTAATACTTTGTCTAATCAAGGATATTATCCGCTTGGATATAATCCTAGAGCTAACATGAAAAATAATATTGAAAGTTTAGTCCCTCTTCGTAACCGTTATTATGAAGAAATTAAGCAAATTTGTAAAACTAATCATATCAATTTAATTGCGGTAACAACTCCAATGTGTTCAAATGTCAAAGGAATGGGATATTTTGAAAAAGTTAAAAAAATATATCCTGAAATTAAAGATTTTGAAAATGTAATACATGAGGATAAGTATTTCTCTTCATGTGGACATTTGAATGATCAAGGGGCAAAAATATTTACTAAAACACTGTTAGATAGTTTAGTTTTTAAAAAATAATGCCATGTTATTTTTATTTAAAACTATTTTTCCTATCCAATAAAAGTGTAAGACAATAAAAGGCCAAACGATTTCCAAATGAATTTTAGTAGTCATATACGCTAGATAAACCAATAACATTGCTAAAATAATTTGCCCAAACAACACTATTCTTTCTTTAATTCCTTTTTTAAGGTACCAAGCGAATACTAATAAGAGTGGATTAAATAATAAAATGTTGTAGTTCCATAATATTTCTTCGTGCAATGAGTATAAGCCTACCAAAGAGAAGAAAAGCCCTAATATTCCCGCAAATATAAAGTAGCTAATTTTTATCCATTTTTTGTTTAAAAATACTAAGATAAATAGTGCTGTAAGTAAAGAATATATTGAGTTTAACCAGTTAAATGGAGTTTCGACTTTTGTTACTTGCAAAATTTTTGAATTACTGTTTTCAATTTTTTTTCCATTTATTTTTGCAGTTGAAATAGCCTCCTTAAATTCGTAAGGAAGAAATAGGCGAGTAGCTGGTTCATCAACTTTGGTTCCAAAAATCAATTGAATTCCTAATTTCATGTAAAAATCGGTCATATACGGATACAGAATCTCTCGATAGGATTGATTCTTAGTATCCGATTTGATGTATTCTTTTCCTAAAATTCCATTGATTTTATCTACTACCATAGTCGTGCAGTTTCGGTCGATGAATTTGTAAGTATAATATCGTTCTTCACTATAAACCGAATGATTCAACTGTTGAAACAAAAGATTAATTTGGGTTGGATTCAATTGTAATTCTTGTTCAATGATTTCTCTGTTTTCGGCTTGGTAATTGTAATAGAAATCGATAAAACTGCCGTTGGTTACAAAATATTGCAAATCGCCTTTTATGAATCTGCCAATAAAATTAGGTGTACTAAAATCAAATGCACCATAATTGTAAACTACATCAATTCCATGAATGCTATCTTGAATACGAATTCCTGTATGACCGTACATGGCATACGACTCAGGGCCTAAACCACAAGTTAAAATGCTAACTTTTGCTTTTTCAGAAAGTGAAATGTTTTGGGAAAACCCACAAAAAGAAATTAAATTAAGTAAAGCGAAAAGTAGTTTTTTTGTCATTTTATATAAAGTCTTTCTTCTTGTTTCTAAAATTATCTAAACAATTCCCAATCTACTTTTAAGGAAAAAATGTTGGAATATAAAGCAGCGCTTTGATTTCCTAAATCGGTTAAAGCATAATCCACTTGAATGCCTTTGTATTTGAATCCTACTCCAATATTTGGCTGAAAGCTCAGTTTTTTCGAATCATCAATTTGTGTGATTTGTTGGAAATTTCCAACGCCTGCTCTTAAATAAACCAAATCAATATAGCCAAATTCTAGACCTAATGCTGGGTCAATACTTACTGCATTAGTAGAAATGATATCATTCGTTCGTGCAAATTGCATGTTTAAATTGGTAGCTGCTAACAAACTGTAATCATAGCGAATAATCCATTTTTTCGACATCCCTAATTGGGCTTTTGGCAATGTGATTTCGCTAGTTTCTGGTAATTCTTGATTTTCACCTGGAATGGCATCGGCAATTTCTTGGTATTTTTCTTCGTTAATAGTCCAAGTGTTGTATGTCGTGGTAATATCACGAATCATTAATCCAAATTTCCAATCTTCATCATCACTGATGTACTGAATTCCTAAATCTAATCCAAATCCCCATGAATTAGCAAAATCTCCAATAACTCTTCGAATTACTTTTGCATTTACTCCGTAATTTAAACCTTCAATGGGTAAACTTCTGGCATAAGAAACGGTTAACCCATAATCAGCAGTGGAGAAAAGTGAAATTCTATTGTAGTCAATATTTCCTTCGCTATCAATTAATTGTGTAGTATTTAAAATATCATCAACTCCAAAACGGATTAACGAAATTCCAACCGCACTTCTATCATCAATCGGCATTGCAAATCCGGCATAATCATATTGGGCAATATTCGCAAAATAATTGGCATGCATTAAAGCGAATTGCTTGTCTTCTAATTTTAATAATCCCGCTGGATTCCAATAGCCTGAGTTTACGTCTCCTGTGTGCGAAACTACGGCATTAGACATTCCCAAAGCCGCTGCATCTACTCCAATATTCATAAATTCATTGGAATATTTTCTAACAGTTTGCCCATGTGTCATCCAGCTAAAACAAATTATAAGATATAAAGTGATTTTTTTCAATGCCAATTTTTTTTACAAAGATGAAATAAATTTCTCAAATACTAAACTCTAAAAGTATTAACTTATTGTATTACATTTGCTGTAAAATATATAAAGCTTATTTTTAATTGTCAAATGGTAGTCGTTCTAATATATGCATATTACCATTGGTTAAAGTAGAACTATTAAAGTTACATAATCATGAATATTAAAAAACATCTTCCCAATCTTATTACCTTGCTAAATTTAGCATCTGGACTGTTAGCTATCATTGCTATTTTTAAAGGTTATTATGATGAAGCTTTTATTTTTGTTTGTTTGGGAATCTTCTTTGACTTTTGGGATGGTTTTTTAGCAAGAAAATATAATGTTTCGGGACCTTTAGGGGTGCAATTGGATTCTTTGGCTGACATGGTAACTTGTGGTGTAGTGCCAGGATTAATGATGTTTGTTTTGTTTCAAAATATTCAGGAAGATTCCACTTCGGTTTATTATTTAACGGAAGAGTATTTTTATATGGGATTTGTGCCTTATTTAGGCTTCTTAATTACTTTAGCTTCTTGCTATCGTTTGGCAAATTTTAACATCGATACCCGTCAAACCGATTCTTTTATTGGTTTGCCAACACCTGCTAATGCATTAGTAATCATGAGTATTCCCATGATTCAATATGCTAATGATTTTGAAGGATTGACAACTATTTTATACAATCCTTATGTGTTGTTGTTTATTACGATTTTGAGTTCGTATATTTTAAACGCTGAAATTCCGTTATTTTCTTTGAAAATTAAAGAGTTTACTTGGGCGAAGTATAAAAAGCAAATCTTGTTTTTAATTGGTTCTTTGTTGTCTTTTTTTATTTTAGGATTTGTTGCTATTCCACTGATTATTATCAGTTATGTGCTGATTTCTGTAATTAGTAATAAAATGGCGGCTAAGGCGTAATGGCGTCTAAAAATTACAGACGAAAACCTACAACAAAACGAAAATCCAACGCTACAAGTAAATGGATTTTCTACTTCATTTCTTTTGTTTTGTTTTTATTTGTTGCGATTGGAGTTTATACCTTTCGCGATGGTTTTCTGTATTATTTAGGTTTTAAAACCGATAAAAATGTTGAAACTTTATCGAAAGAAGAACGAAAGTTAGCTGATATCCGCATTTACGAAGTGTTGCATAAACATGATGACAAAGCCATAGGTTTTGATGTTTCGGAATACCAAAGTGAAATTGATTGGGAACAAACCTATCACCTTGACGAATCGTTTGAGTTGTCGTTTGTTTTTATTCGTGCTACCGCTGGAAAAAATAAAGTAGATTCCAAATTTAAAGAAAATTGGAAAGCTTCAAAAGAGCGCCAACTCATTCGTGGTGCGTATCATTATTATCGTCCCAATGAAAATTCGATTGAACAAGCCGAAAATTTTATCAAAACTGTAAAGTTGCAAAAAGGCGATTTGCCTCCTGTTTTGGATATTGAAAAATTACCCAAATCACAATCGATTGATAGCCTAAAAGTAGGATTACGTCGTTGGTTGAAAAAAGTAGAAAAGCATTATAAAGTCAAGCCAATCATTTATTCAGGCGAGAGTTATTATACCGATTTTTTAAAAGATGAATTTTCAGAATATCCGCTTTGGATTGCCAACTATAATTTTTGGCGTAATCATTTAGAAGACGATTGGTCGTTTTGGCAATTCACCGAAAAAGCTCAAATTGCAGGTATAGAAGGTATGGTGGATATCAATATTTTTAATGGCGATAAAAATAAGTTGTTGTTAAAGTGTATTCGGTGATTAAATTATATAAAAAAATCCCTCAATCTATAGACTGCCCCCAAAAAGTTAGACACTATTTGAGGGATTTTTTTATTCTTCTTTATTTAAATTCAATTCTCCTTTGCCGTGAATGATGGTGGTTTTAGGCGCTTCAAAGTCGATTTTGGTTCTTCTTAATTCGAAATTTTGTCCTAAATAAACACGTCTTACAACTTCGTCGGCAGCTAGCTCTTCTGGTTTTCCTGCTTTTAGAATACCTCCTTCAAACATTAAGTAGGTTTTGTCGGTAATTGCTAAGGTTTCTTGAACGTTGTGGTCGGTAATTAAAATTCCGATGTTTTTGTTTTTTAATTGGGCTACAATTCTTTGAATATCTTCCACTGCTACAGGGTCAACTCCTGCAAAAGGTTCGTCTAACAGAATGAATTTTGGATCAGTTGCTAAAGCACGCGCGATTTCCGTTCTACGACGTTCTCCTCCTGAAAGTAAATCACCACGATTGGTACGAATGTGTTCTAATGCAAACTCTGCAATTAATTCTTCCATTTTAGCTTCTTGTTCTGCTTTTGAAAGTGTTGTTAATTGTAGTACACTCAATATGTTATCTTCAATACTCAATTTTCTAAACACAGAAGCTTCTTGTGCCAAATAGCCAATTCCGTTTTGTGCTCGTTTGTACATTGGGAAATTGGTAATGTCCATATCATCTAAATAGATATGGCCGCTATTTGGTTTTACTAAACCTACAATCATGTAGAACGAAGTGGTTTTTCCGGCACCATTTGGACCTAATAAACCTACGATTTCTCCTTGGTTTACTTCAACGGAAATCCCTTTTACTACACTTCTTTTTTTGTAGGTTTTGACTAAATTTTCTGCTCTTAATTTCATTTTTCTAGTTTATGAGTTTAGAAGTTTATGAGTTTATAAGTGAAATTACTCTGCAAATAAACAAAAAACATTCAACGAACTACTACTTTTAACTTCGATTTTGGAATTTGTTATTTCGAACTTTGTTCTTCTAAAGCTTCCCAAAACTCATAAGCTCTTCTTAAGTGAGGAATTACGATAGTTCCGCCAACTAAAGTGGCAATTCCCATGCTTTCCATCATTTCTTCTTTAGTAACGCCGTTTTTGTAAGCGGTTTCTAAATGATATTTGATACAATCATCGCAACGTAAAACCGCTGAAGCTACTAAACCTAATAGCTCTTTAGTTTTTACATCTAAAGCACCTTCCATGTAAGCATTCGTGTCTACATTAAAAATTCTTTTGATGACTTTGTTGTTGTCGGCTAATAATTTTTCGTTCATTTTTGAACGATAATCGTTGAATTCTTTTACTAAATCTGCCATTTTTTTTATGCTTTTAATTTTTCTTTTTCTTGATTTTTTACTACCAAAACACTAATTAAAATACTTGCTTCGTATAATATCATAATTGGAATTGTAACGATAATTTGGCTCAAAACATCGGGTGGTGTAATGACGGCGGCTACAATTAATACGACCACTAAAGTGTATTTTCTGTATTTTCTTAAAAATTCGGGAGTGACTAATCCAATCTTGGTTAAGAAGAAAATAATGATAGGTAATTCAAATAATAGTCCACTTGCAATAGCGGATGTTTTCATCAAACTCATATAGGAATCAATATCAATCGAATTGCTAATTTCCGGACTCACAATATAACTGGCGAAGAATTGTACCGATAATGGTGCAATTAAATAGTATCCAAATAAAACTCCGATAAAAAATAATATCGAAGAAATAATGATAAACGATGCCGCGTATTTTTTCTCTTTTTCATATAAAGCCGGACTAATAAATTTCCAAATTTCCCATAAAATGAAAGGGAAAGCAAAAATAAATCCCACCGTAATGGAGGTCCACATGTGCATCGAAAATTGTCCGCCCATTTCTCTATTTTGAATGGGAAGATTGATTTCGGTAATACACATCGTATCGCCCATATCAAATTGTTTTCCTAAATCACAAAAAAAATGGTAGGTAACAAAGTCTGGACTTTTTGGGCCAAAAATGATCTCATTAAAAATAAAATCACTGAAAAAGAAAGCTACAATTCCACAAATTAGAATAGCAGCTGAACTTCTTACCAATAGCCAACGTAATTCTTCGAGATGATCTAAAAACGACATCTCTTTTATGTTTTTATTTGCCATTATACGATTCCTTCTTTTAAAATATCGTGTAAGTGAAGTATTCCTTTGTATTCGTTGTCGTCAATTACAACTAATTGTGTAATCGAATTGTTCTCCAAAATATTCAACGCTTCCGAAACTAAAATGTTGGAATTGATGTTTTTCGGATTTTTTGTCATGATATCTTGTGCAGTTAAATCGGCAAAAGTATCACGATTATTTAGCATTCGACGAATATCTCCATCCGTTACAATGCCGATTACTTGATTGTTTTCAACAACTGCTGTAACACCTAAACGTTTTTCAGAAATCTCCATTATTACTTTTTTGATAGAAGCATCAGGAGTTACCATTGGTTTGTGAGTAGTATCCAACATGTCTTTTACACGCAATAATAATTTTTTTCCAAGTGCGCCGCCTGGATGATACACAGCAAAATCTTCGCTTTTGAAGTTGCGCATTTCCATTAAACAAACCGCTAAAGCATCACCAAGAACTAATTGAGCCGTAGTACTGTTGGTTGGTGCTAGATTATTTGGGCACGCTTCGCTTTCTACATATGCATGTAATATATAGTGGGATTCTTTTCCTAGAAACGAATTTTTATCCGCCGTCATTCCGATTAGCGTATTACCGAAACGTTTTAACAAAGGTACGAGTACTTTAATTTCAGGACTATTGCCACTTTTTGAGATGCAAATGATAATATCTTCTGGTTGTACCATTCCTAAATCGCCATGAACGGCTTCCGCTGCATGTAAAAACATCGATGGAGTTCCGGTTGAATTTAAAGTAGCTACAATCTTTTGAGCGATTAAAGCGCTTTTTCCAATACCTGTTATTACTAATCTTCCTTTGGTGTTGTAGATTGCGGTAACACTTTTTGCAAAGTCTTCATCTAAGTAATTAATTAAATTTTCAATGCTCTTACTTTCTGAAAGAAGTGTTTTTTTTGCTGTTGATAAAATCGTTTCTGTTGTGCTCAAAATAGAAAAATTAAAAAATTTGTGTGTATTAAAGAAAATCGTATCTTTATGTTTGCAAATTTAGGTAAAATCATATTAATAGAGAATGAATCCAAACGAAATTGATTTACATAAAGAATTAAAGAAATATTTTGGTTTTAACCAATTCAAAGGACTTCAAGAACAGGTAGTTAAAAGCATTATTACAGGAAATAATACTTTTGTAATTATGCCTACAGGAGGAGGGAAGTCGCTTTGTTATCAGTTGCCTGCTTTGGTGTTAGATGGAACTGCTATTGTCGTTTCGCCACTTATTGCGCTGATGAAAAACCAAGTTGATGCTATTCGAAGCTTAAGTTCAGAACAAGGAATTGCCCACGTTTTGAATTCTTCATTAAATAAAACTGAAATTAATCAAGTAAAAAAAGATATTACTTCTGGTATCACAAAATTGTTATATGTAGCGCCAGAATCATTAACAAAAGAGGAATATATTGAGTTTTTAAATAGTGTAAAATTATCTTTTGTTGCCATTGATGAAGCGCACTGTATTTCGGAATGGGGACATGATTTCCGTCCTGAATATCGCAATTTGAGAAATATTGTACGTCAGTTAGGTGATGTGCCGATGATTGGTTTAACTGCAACAGCAACTCCAAAAGTACAAGAAGACATCTTGAAAAACTTGGATATGCCTGATGCAAATACTTTCAAAGCATCGTTCAATCGTCCTAATTTATTTTATGAAGTACGCACTAAAACTAAAAATGTGGAATCGGATATCATTCGATTCATCAAACAACATAAAGGAAAATCAGGTGTTATTTACTGTTTGAGTCGTAAAAAAGTGGAAGAAATTGCCCAAGTTTTACAAGTGAATGGCATTAGTGCTGTTCCGTATCATGCAGGATTAGATGCTAAAACGAGAGCAAAACATCAAGACATGTTTTTGATGGAAGATGTAGAAGTCGTTGTGGCTACTATCGCTTTTGGTATGGGAATTGACAAACCCGATGTGCGTTATGTAATTCACCATGATATTCCAAAATCTTTAGAAAGTTATTATCAAGAAACGGGTCGTGCTGGTCGAGATGGTGGCGAGGGTCATTGTTTAGCGTACTATTCGTATAAAGATATTGAAAAGTTAGAAAAATTCCTTTCTGGAAAACCGGTTGCGGAACAAGAAATTGGATTTGCGTTATTACAGGAAGTGGTGGCGTATGCTGAAACTTCTATGTCACGGCGTAAATTTTTATTGCATTATTTTGGTGAAGAATTCGACGATGTAAATGGTGAAGGAGCGGATATGGATGACAACGTTCGCAATCCTAAGAAGAAAGTTGAGGCTCAAGACCAAGTGGTTACTTTGTTAAAAGTAGTTCGTGATACGAAGCAATTATTCAAATCAAAAGAAGTGGTATTTGCTTTAGTTGGTAAAATTAATGCTGTAATTAAAGCACAAAGAATAGATGTATTGCCTTGTTTTGGAAGTGGAAATGCTTTTGATGAGAAATATTGGATGGCGTTAATTCGTCAAGTTTTAGTGGATGGTTTATTAACGAAAGATATTGAGACGTATGGCGTGCTAAAGATGTCAGAAAAAGGCGAGGCGTTCATTAAAAAGCCAGTTTCTTTTATGATGTCAGAAGATCATGAGTATAATGAAGAGGAGGATGAAGCAATTGTTACTGCTGCAAAATCTACAGGAACTGCTGATGAAGCTTTAATGACCATGTTACGTGATTTACGTAAAAAAGAAGCTAAAAAATTAGGCGTACCTCCATTTGTTATTTTCCAAGATCCTTCGTTGGAAGATATGGCTTTAAAATATCCAATTTCTATTGATGAGTTGAGTAATGTTCATGGAGTAGGAGAAGGGAAAGCCAAAAAATACGGAAAACCATTTGTTGATTTAATCAATCGATATGTGGAAGATAACGATATTATTCGTCCTGATGATTTAGTAGTGAAATCTACGGGTGCTAATTCTGGATTGAAATTGTACATTATTCAAAACGTAGACCGAAAATTAGGATTAGACGATATCGCTAAGGCAAAAGGTTTGGATATGGATGGTTTGTTAAAAGAAATGGAGCAAATTGTCTATTCGGGAACCAAACTGAATATCAAATATTGGATTGACGAAATTTTAGATGAAGACCAACAAGAAGAAATTCACGATTACTTCATGGAATCGGAATCGGATAAAATTGATTTGGCATTAAAAGAATTTGACGGCGATTACGATACCGAAGAACTACGTTTAATGCGAATTAAGTTTATTAGCGAAGTAGCGAATTAATTCTTAATTTTTGAAATAAAGAACACAGATTTTAATAATTTGAGACATCCTAAAAATAAAGATCCAAACTCCATCTAAAAAAGAGTTTGGATTTTTATTTTACATGGAATACTCCTTAAACATATAAATCCAGATAATTCGCGATAGTTTAATATTGACTAAAGTTAGACTTAAAATCACAACTCCAATAATCGGGATAATTCGTAAATCGAACGTTTCTTCAAAAAAAGGCATACAAATAAAATAAGTTATTAATGCTTCTGCAACGCCCAATCCGTAACTAACAAACATCGCTCCAAAGAAAAAACCAGGTTCTTTTTCAAATTTTGTTCCACAATGGGAGCAATTTTCATGCATTTTTGGAAAACTAAAGCTAAAATGCAACAATCCTTTTTCAAAAATCTTTCCTTTGTTGCAATTGGGACATTTGTTCCCAAGCATATTGATAATTGTACTAATCATAGTTAATTTATGGTATAAATTTCACCGCGATGTGGTTTTAAAATATCTCTAAATCGAATCATATCTCTTTCTTCTACTACAATAAAAGCGATAGCATGCATTTCGTTGACGATTTCAAAACCTGTTTTTTCTAATGTGATTTTCTCTTTTTCTAAATATTCGTTTAGATGAATATCATGATGTTCCGCTGTTTTGGCTGCAGCTTCTCCTCTAAAATCCCAAATGAGTTTTATTTTTCGCATTTTATAAGTTTCAAAGGGGCAAAGTTACAAAGTCAAGTTTCAAATTACTATTTTTGCAGCATAATTAACAAGAATAGATTATGCCACGCGAATTTCAATTTCAAGTTTCACCCGAAGTAGCGGTCAACGAAGGTTTGTTAACTCAACATGTAGCGAAGTTATTTCAGGTTAGTCCGAAAGAAATTCAAAAAGTAGCTGTTTTAAAACGTTCTATTGATGCACGTCAGAAAGCCATTAAAATGAATATTAAGGCGAATGTTTTTTTGGTTGGAGAAGATTATGTTGCTTCAAAAATCGAATTGCCTGATTATCCAAATGTTGCCAGCAAACAAGAAGTTATTATAGTAGGAGCAGGTCCAGCTGGGTTATTTGCCGCTTTGCAATTAATCGAATTAGGCTTAAAACCAATTGTTTTAGAACGCGGAAAAGAGGTACGTGGTCGTCGTCGCGATTTAAAAGCGATTAATCGTGATGGTATTGTGAATGAAGATTCCAATTATTGTTTTGGAGAAGGTGGAGCCGGAACCTATTCTGATGGTAAGTTATACACACGCTCAAAAAAACGCGGCGATGTGGATCGTATTTTAGAGCTTTTTGTGGGGTTTGGTGCAACACCGGATATTATGGTGGACGCTCATCCGCACATTGGAACTAATAAATTACCCCAAATTATTCAAGATATTCGAGAAAAAATCATTGCATGTGGAGGTCAAGTACTATTTGAAACTCGTGTGACTGATTTCGTAATCAAAAATAACGAAATGCAAGGAGTTGTCATTCAAAATGGTGATGTGATCTCGGCTAATAAAGTTATTTTAGCCACAGGACATTCTGCTCGTGATATTTTTGAATTATTACATAAAAAAGGCGTTTATATTGAAGCGAAACCTTTTGCTTTAGGTGTTCGTGCAGAACATCCACAAGAATTAATCGACCAAATACAATATTCCTGTGATTTTAGAGGTGATTATTTACCGCCAGCACCTTATTCGATTGTAAAACAAGTGAATGGTCGTGGGATGTACTCATTCTGCATGTGTCCGGGTGGCGTGATTGCTCCTTGTGCTACGTCTCCAGGTGAAGTTGTGACTAATGGTTGGTCGCCTTCAAAACGTGATCAAGCTACAGCAAATTCTGGAATTGTAGTGGAATTAAAGTTGGAGGATTTCAAGCCTTATGAAAAATTCGGGCCTTTAGCAGGAATGGAATTTCAAAAAGCTATCGAACAAAAAGCGTGGCATTTAGCAGGAGAAACTCAAAAAGTACCTGCTCAAAGAATGGTTGATTTCACACAAAATAAAGTTTCAAAAGACATTCCAAAAACATCTTACGTACCTGGTACCACCTCGATAGAATTAGGTCAAGTTTTTCCTGGATTTTTAACCCAAATCATGCGTGAAGGTTTTGTACAATTTGGAAAATCAATGCGCGGTTATATGACCAATGAAGCTATTTTACATGCGCCAGAAAGTAGAACTTCATCTCCAGTTAGAATTCCAAGAGATAATTTTTCATTAGAGCACGTTCAAATCAAAGGTTTATATCCGTGTGGTGAAGGAGCAGGTTATGCAGGTGGAATTATTTCTGCAGCGATTGACGGTGAAAAATGTGCGTTGAAAATCGCGGAGAGTTTATCAAAATAAAAAAATCACAGCTCTCACTGTGATTTTAATTTTTGGGATAAAAAGGGGGATTATATTTTTTTAACGTTTACGGCATTCATGCCTTTAGCGCCTTTTTCTAAATCGTAAGTTACCAAGTTTCCTTCTTTAATTTTGTCAATTAAACCACTGATGTGAACAAAGTATTTTTCTCCAGTTTCTACTTCTTTAATGAAACCAAAGCCTTTTGACTCGTTAAAGAAATCGATAGTTCCTCTTCTCTCTACAGGAACTTCATCTGCATCTGATCTTCTTGAAACACCAATTTCAATGCTTTCTATATCTATCTCGATTCTTTTTGAAGGGTCTGGAGGTGTGCTAGTTAAGTGCCCGTTTTCATCTACATAAACATATAAATCTTCTCCTGATAATTTTGGATTGGCTTTACGAGCTTCTTTTTTTTCTTGTTTTTCTTTTCTTTTTTGTGCTCTTAGTTTTTCTTGTTCTCTTTTGTTGAAAGTTTCTTGCGGTCTTGCCATTAAATTCAATAATTTTAATTAGTATTTTTTAAAAGTAAACGGATAAAAACACACAAGCGAAATAAACAAGAAATTTATAAAGTACTTTTATTCAAAGTATTGCGAGAAGAAATTCATATCATTACTAATGCTGCAAAGATAGTGAAAAAAGTGTTCCAATTGTAAAAAAGCACAATTTAATACATGATTTGGATTTCGAAGAAAATTTATTCAACACACGTTAAACTTATCACAAACTCAAAAACGAGTATTTAATCCTATCTTTTTTCGTATTTTTGACAAGCATTATAACCTATATGATAGAAGAACAAGTAATTTTAGTCAACGAGCAAGATGAGCCTATTGGGCTTATGAATAAGATGGAAGCACATGAAAAGGCTGTCTTGCACAGAGCTTTCTCGGTATTCATTTTGAATGATAAAAACGAAGTGATGTTGCAACAACGTGCGCATCACAAATACCATTCACCGCTTTTGTGGACGAATACTTGTTGCAGTCATCAACGTGCTGGCGAATCCAATATTGAAGCTGGAAAACGTCGTTTGTTCGAGGAAATGGGTTTTCAAACGGAATTGAAAGAATTGTTTCATTTTATTTATAAAGCCCCTTTCGATAACGGTTTAACCGAACACGAATTGGACCATGTAATGATTGGATACTACAACGAAGCACCAATTATTAATCCAGACGAAGTGGAGAGTTGGAAATGGATGACCATTGAAGCTATCAAAGAAGATATGATTGAAAATCCTGATGCTTATACCGTTTGGTTTAAAATTATTTTTGACGAGTTTTATCATTATCTAGAAGATCATAAAATTTAAGAATAAAGAATTTAGATTTAAGAGTAAAGAATACTTCAGCAATCAAAAATCATTAATCAACAATCAAAAATCCTATGAAAATAACTGTTTCGAGAAAAGCCCATTTTAATGCCGCGCATCGTTTGTATCGCAAGGATTGGACTATGGAAAAAAATCAGGAAGTGTTTGGAAAATGTAATAATCCAAACTTTCATGGTCATAATTACGAATTGATTGTTTCGGTAACGGGTGTAGTGGATAAGGAAACAGGTTATGTGATTGACACTAAAATCTTATCCGATTTAATCAAAGAACATATTGAAGAAGCTTTTGATCATAAAAATTTAAACGAAGATGTTCCTGAATTTAAAGATTTGAATCCAACCGCGGAACATATTGCTTATATCATTTGGAACAAACTTCGCGTTTTAATTGCTGCTGATAAAGAGTTGGAAATTACACTTTACGAAACACCACGCAATTTTGTAACATATAAAGGTTTGTAATATGGCAATTCAAATTGGAGATAAATTACCGCATTTTACTGCAACAAAACAGGATGGAACCCCTTTTGACAGTAAAGAAATTCATCAAAAACCCGTTGTGATTTATTTTTACCCTAAAGATTTCACACCAGGTTGTACTACTCAAGCTTGTAGTTTTAGAGATGCCTATCAAGATTTTCAAGACTTAGGTGCTGAAGTTATTGGTGTCAGTGGAGATTCTGCAACTTCTCATCAAAATTTCCAGCAGAAATACAAATTGCCTTTTATTTTACTTTCGGATGCTGATAGAAAACTGCGTCGTTTATTTGGTGTTCCAACGGCACTTTTCGGATTGTTGCCAGGTCGCGTAACTTATGTTTTTGATGCTAAAGGCTATTGTATTTATGTTTTTGATAGTATGAGTGCGAAAAATCATATTGAAAGAGCTTTAAAAGCCATTCAGAAGGCAAAATAATAAATCCAAAAAAATCTAAATTTTAGGATTTTAATACTTTTTTCGCATCTTTGTACTTCACTATTTGACTATGAAGTTTTATCCTTTAACGTTTACACCAATACTTAAAGACCGCATTTGGGGCGGAACCAAGTTGAAGACGTATCTCAACAAACCTATAGTTTCTGAAACTACGGGCGAGAGTTGGGAAATTTCAACCGTTCCTGGCGACATTAGTGTGGTTAGTAATGGCGTTTTAAAAGGAAAAAACCTCAATGAAATTATCGATTTGTATCCGGAAGAAATTTTAGGAAAATCGGTCATCGCTCGTTTTGGGAAACAATTTCCATTGCTTTTTAAATTTATTGATGCTAAGGAAGATTTATCCATTCAATTGCATCCCAATGATGCTTTAGCAAAAGCACGTCATAATTCTTTCGGGAAAACTGAAATGTGGTATGTAATGCAAGCAGATGAATCGGCACGTTTGGTAGTTGGATTTAAAAACGATTCCAATCAACAAGAATATTTAGTCCATTTAGAAAATAAAAGGCTAATTGATTTGCTTAATGAATATTCTGTTTCCAAAGGTGATGTGTTCTTTTTAGAAACTGGAACTATTCATGCCATTGGAGCAGGAGTAGTGGTGGCTGAAATTCAGCAGACGAGTGATGTAACTTATCGAATCTATGATTGGGATCGAGTAGATGCTAATGGAAATGGAAGAGAATTGCATACAGACTTAGCTTTGGATGCTATAAATTATCAAACAACCGCTTCTAAAATTGACTACAAAGAAGAAGTAAACAAAAGCGCTGCAGTAGTAGATTGTCCTTATTTTGTAACTAATATTGTTTCTTTACAAGAGACTTTTATTTGGAAAAGAAAAAAACAAGCTTTTACGGTTTTCATGTGTACTAACGGCCAATTTGAAATGATAGTAAATGGAGAAATCTTGCGTTACCGAATGGGCGACACGATTTTGATTCCGGCTTACATTGAAAACTTAACTATTAAAGGAAAGGCTACTTTGCTAGAAATTTCGATATAATGTATTGAGAACAAAATATATTATGTAATTTTGCTTCAAATTTTAAATTTATACAAAATGGCAAGCGTTAAAAACTTGAAAAAAGAAATCAACTACGTTTTAGGGGATATTGTAAACATCGTTTACATTTGGGAAATGTCTACAGCAGGAAAACCAACTGAAGCATCTGATAAATTAGTTGATGAAATCTACGAAACTTTTGATACTTTAATGACAAGAGCGAATCAAAAAGACGTTGAGAACAAAAAAGCGCATTTTAAACAAATTCGTAAGGATTACGAAGCGGCTGCAAATCAATTTGTTGCGAAAATAAACGAATTAAACTAAAAAATTGCGATAAAAAAGTGCCAATTTTTTTTGGAAATTTAATTTTCAGAAGTATATTTGCACCGCAATAGAGTTGCCGGTGTAGCTCAGCTGGCTAGAGCAGCTGATTTGTAATCAGCAGGTCGTGGGTTCGAGTCCCTCCATCGGCTCTAAAGTAGAAACCATCACAGCAATGTGGTGGTTTTTTTGTTATGTAGTGTTTTGTCTTTGAGTTTTATTTTTTTTATTACTTATCATGCGAAAAAATTCGCGTGGTAGCTTAGGAAAATTTGTTTAAGATAAAAATATGTAATAAGACAAAAAAAGCGGTCAATTACTGACCGCTTTTTTTATTTCTGAACTTCTAGAGCTTTTCGTTCTTTAACATACTCATTCAGCATTTTTCCATATTTCGATTTTGCTACTTCTGGTGTCATGCTTTTTTGAATGGTATCTAGATAATACGTATTAATGTCTGCAATTTCTGAAAGTGCTAAATACGGTGCAATTTCTTTATTAGCGTTGCTAACTGCAAAATGAGCAGTGTAACGATACTTTCTTTTTAATAGCTTTTGGTATTCGTTTTCAATGCTATCGGTAGTGGTTGGGTTGGGTTTTAATTCGTTTTTCAAACGTTTTGCCATTAAGGCTAAGTTTTGATCTCTGAATTTACTATTTAAGCTGTCAAATTTTTTCCATAGATCATGATTCTTAGAACCTGTAACTTTAGCATCAGCAAAAAAATGTTTCAAGGTAGTTTCTATTTTAATTTCTCCAGGTTCTGCAAAGAATGGTAAACTATTGTCAATAGAATTGGTTTGTCCTCTGTCTAAAAATAAATACAACATTTCTGGACTTTCTAATTTAATGTGGCTTTCAAACTTTGAATCGCCATTAATAGTAATGCTGTCAATCGTTACTAATGTTGAATCTTGTATTTTTTGTAAATATAGTTTTCCTTGGCTCAATCCTTTTACATTACCCGTGATGTGAACATTAGCATCAGGATTAACGTCTTCTTTACATGCGATAAGGGAAACAACGGCTACTAGAGCTAGAACTATCTTCTTCATTGTGAATTTTAATTTGTTTTCGCAAAGTAAATAAAAAAATCCTCAAAATACTAAGTACTTTGAGGATTTTCAAGTGCAAAGTCAATTGCAAAATTCAATTTCAAATTTTAGCCTCTTAACCAAGCCTCTCGAACTGCTTTTTTAGCGGTATCTGTTGATTGGTAGCCTTCTTGTTTTTCTTTTGGCATTACCACTTTTCCTTTAACGATTTGCTCTTTACCATCTCTTTTGATTTTAACCGAAATCGCATCGCCATCTTTCCAGTTCATGCTTGCCATGATTAAATCATAGATGTTGTCTAAGTTGTAATTTTTATCATTGAATGCTAAAAGGGTATCGTTGTTTTTTAATCCTAAAGTGGTCATGAACACATTCAATTCGATTTCAGGTAAAATCATGATTTCTTTTGTGCTAGGATTTACTGTGATGTAAGGTTCTCTTTGTCCTTTTAAGAATGGATTTCCTGCTACTTCAATTGACGCTTCAGTAACTCCCATTTTAGCGAAATATTGTTCGTATGGAATTGGTGTTTCACCCGCAACATGGGTTTTTAAGAATTCACCAACCGCAGGATAGGTTAAAGCAGTGATTTTATCGAATAACTCTTCGTCTTTAAACGCTTTAGCTGTTCCGTATTCTTTAGATAATTCTTGCATTAGGTTTAAAATTCCTTTTTGACCGTTGCTGTTTTCTCTAATTAAAATATCCACACACATGGCAATTAAAGCTCCTTTTTGGTATACATTTAAGTATTGATCTTTGTAAGGAGGATTCAATACGTTTTTACTCATTTTTGTAAAACTCATATTGTCGTTCATTTGACGTGATTGTGCAATTTTACCTGCCATTCTTTCAAAGAATTCTTTTTCATCAATTAAGCCTTGATTTACTTGGAATAAGTTTGCGAAATATTCTGTAACTCCTTCATACATCCATAAATGTTCTGACATTTGAGGGTTGTTGAAATCGAAATTTTGGATTTCGTTTGAATGAATCGTTAAAGGGGTTACAATATGGAAGAATTCATGAGAAACCACGTCTTTTAACTGCTCTTGTAACATTTCTAATCCCATCATTTCTGGCATAACCACTGTGGTTGATGTAGGGTGTTCTAATGCACCAAATCCTTTTGCATCTTTTGCAGCCATATCTGATAAGTATAATAAAATGGCATATTTTTTTGTTGAGTTGATTGGTCCCAAGAAACGTTTTTGCGCTTTCATCATGTTTTCCATATTCGGAGTAATTTGTTCTGCCGTATATTTTCCTGTTGGAGAATACACGCTGATGATAATTTCCATATCATCTACCATAAATGTAGTATAGTCTGGTTTTGAGTACATGATCGGCATTTCTACCAAGCTTGCATATTTAGGCATTAAAAACACATCAGATGTTGCGCTTGCATCAGCGTCGGTCATGGCTGAAACTCCCATTAAAGTTTCAGGATGTGTAACTGTTAATTTGTATGGTGTTTCTTCTTTTCCTTTGAAGTAACCAATAAATCCGTGTGTATTTAGCATGAAGTTAACTCCTGCATTGATGTTAGTTCCTGCTGGAGAAAAAACATCTT
>JACCEA010391127.1_pt1 | contig 21535 bp, 25 predicted proteins | sample 7449851 | NCBI WGS metagenome assembly JACCEA01 (sample SAMN15323453, study PRJNA562643) | freshwater metagenome | isolation source: river surface water | place: USA:Blue River Watershed | collected 2017-08-18 | reverse complement strand
ACAGGGACTCCAAGAGGCCATTTGGCGATAACTTCCTGGTTTTCGATATCATTGGAAATTCCTCTTTTCAACATTTCTACTCCTACCCACGCAGGCATTACGCCATTATCGGTACATAAACTTACCGGCGGAAAAATTAACTTTATGTTTGATTCAAATTTGCCTTTGCTGTTACGCAATAAACCAAGCAATCTCCTGGATAGTACATGGTCAGTCATGAGAAATAAGTGCTGTGAGTCTCAACAATATTACCGTCTTAATTCAAAGTTTGCCGCAACACCGCCAACTACAACAAGGCCATTTACTTTGATTCCCTTTCGATGTATATATTGTAAAGCTTTCTTTAATTTGTCTTCTACGTGAGTAAATGCAATATCTTGGAAAGTAGAGCATAAAAATGAAGTTACGTCTTCTGGTAAGCACTAGTGGAAAATAATAAAACGATGAACAACTTTCAACAAAAAATAAGCTGAAAAATACAAACTTACTACTGTTTGCGAAATTTCAACCATTTCATTTGATGGAGCATTCATATTATTTACATCTAGTCCGTGCAATAATCGAAACCGCTGTACTTCTTTTCTAAAAGAGCTTTTTAGTCCTTAAAACAACGACTGGGTAACTTTTCAAATATCAGGAGAATCTTCGGCTCACCAGCAAAACTAAAATCACATCCTGCTTTGTCTCGCATAGGAACCTTCAAGCTGTGACTGGGAATGACGTTTTCTTTAAAATAACTATCATAGTACTTTTCCTTATATAGTTGCGCCATTTTTTCCACCGCAGCCCCACCGCTTACATCACTTTGCAAACCTAGTAAACGAGATGCTTTATCAAAAGCCTCACCAAGTGCATCGTCAAGAGTTCCACCCAAAAATTCATAATCGCCTAAGCCTTTACATAAGAGAATGGATGTGTGTCCACCAGATGCTAAAAATGTTAGGAAAGGGAAATCTACTTTTGGAACAAAATGCGCAGTGCTTGTGTCGCCGCCTTGAAATGATGAAATAGATGAATTTTCGTCGGTAATTTCTATTCCTGATAATCGGGCTATCATACAATGACCTTCTAAATGATGTGCGGTGACAAATGGTTTCCTGAATTCTTGAGCCAGACTCTATAATCCAAGAGAATGGTCTTAAATAAAATTTCTTGATGATATGTCATGACATTTCTCCCACCTGAGCCTTCCGGCAGCCAATTCGTAAACATATCTCCAAGCCGGGACCTTTGGTAACCGCGATAGCATCAATATCTTCGATCGATTTGAGACCTGCATCAGCAATAGCTTTGTCAATTGCAAGATCAATATTTGCCCGATGCGCTTCCATCGCTAAACTTGGCACTACACCCCCAAAATTTTGATGCACTTTTTGTTGAGAATAGACAACATTGGATAAAATGTGGCCACTTGAGCTTACCACGGAAACTCCAGTATCATCACATGACGACTCAATCCCCAAAACAATGAAATTGTTCAAATTCTTTGGTAGGCCCGATTTCATTTCCGATACTAACTTGTATCTCTCATGCAGTGCTCCTTTCGGCAAACCCACTCCTTCTCTACGATATTGACTTTGCCTTTTTAACTGTCTGAACATTTTATGGTCTGTCACGATCACCGAAGGTTCCTCCATACTGGAAGTCAAAGTTGCTGAACTGGAGACAGAATAATGGTCCTTGATTTGAAAGTTAATTGTTGGTTTAGTTTTGAATAATTGTGGGTGACATATTCGTCGTGAGAATGGTAGAAGCAAGGGCATTTTGATAATTACCATAATAATAATGAAAAATGATAACAATGATTTTCGCAATAAGTAGTTGAAAACAGATGAGGAAGTGATCATGTGCCCTAGGCAAGCTACTATTATTGAGAAGCAAAAGCGGCGGTGTACTAAATATAACACCAAAATAGAACATACAATATGGAATAATAAATGGGCCCAAATCCTCAAGACTTCAATCCATCCGGACTACAATATGGAATATACCCGAACTCATATACAATATTTGTGGGTGTCTATATATGATACAATATAATGGTATTTATTATTACTGTAGAGGGTCAATTTATTATGTACACTCCCAGCAGAGCAGGCAGCAGCGAGAAGGGCAGCTATTGTAGGCCTTTTAGCGCAAAGAGATGCCAGCAGCAGATGCTCGCTGCGGCTCTAATATGTACTATAATATTGTAATAACTCATATCGATTTAATTGCTGACAACATCATCACTGGTGATATATGCACAATGGCGCGCTTCAGAAGCTTCTTGCAAGATAAATTTGGTAACAAGGAACAGGAAGACCCAGTCGATGCGCAGATAAAAAAGCATCAACAAGAAGAAGAAGATGCGGCCAAAGATGAAAAGCGCCTGAAAATGGTCCTAGAGCTGATTCGCAAATTGTATTTTGAATATAAGCTCATTGGTACTGTTGAAGTTGGCCGCAGCATTGGTGGTTTTTATAGCAACGTAAGCTGTGAAGTGGATGGCTCAGCCGAAGATAAAGAAGCGGTTGAAGACCTTGGCGAAGATCAATTTGACAAGGAACAAGTCTCAAACTTTGAAAAGATTGTACTGGCATCCGCGAACCGATCTTTAGACACAATGATTCACAGAGCCCGAGGTTACAAGCATAAAAGTTATCGAAATGATCTCACAGTAACGAACAGTGCATACATTACGGATCCTTTTTTTGGACTTTTTACCTTGTATATTTCCACATCCGCAACCTGCGAATCCTTACTTACAGCGGATTCCTATCGCACATTGCTGAAATTAGAAAAGCAGGGATTATAATATGTAGATTTGATCGGTTATTTTATTTCTCGCCGCTCAGGTTCCAATTCCATTCTGCTTTCTTATCTAGGATTTGGGTACCAGATACACATTGAATGCATTCCTTCACTGGATGTTTCTGGTTTAGTTTCATATACCTGAAAGAAAGCAGTTATTGAATAAGACATCTGTTGTAATCAATCTTCAATATTTTATTTTAAAATTTAACTATTGTCTTTCTCGTGGGGCATGTGATCTTCAATGTTGAATTGTGTCATCTTGGGGGCTTTTTTATTTGCATTGCCTGTTGCATGGCCAAGATCTTCATCAGACATTTCCGCTCGTTCAGCGAGATATTCTTGTCTATCTAATTGAATTTGGACCTGTATTTGAAAACTTGCACATTATGAACCACACAAGATAACGTGAAATTTGCATACCTCCATGGGCACATCATCGACCACATATGCAAAGACGCCCATGGCTATAAAAATGACGTATTGGAATGCGATGAAGATCCATATTGAGTTAGCCAAACTTGTGTCCAAAATTTTCATTGTAAAGCAGAGTATTCCGGCGTTGGTAATGACCGAAGCGACGGCTGTCATTTGCAAAATAGACAACCACGTTCCAATATCTTGTGCTCCGACAGGGATGGTACGTCTTAATTTGATTCTTAATCATTCAACTTTGCAACATTGCAATAGTATATGCTCACCTCATCATGTACACTAATTTGTTACCGTCAGACCTCATTTCAATTAAGTTACTCAAATATGCAAGCAGAGGTGCCTGGAAATATAGGAATATTGAGAGTAGCCACGGTAATTTTACATATCTTGAGGACTTACAATTGGACATGCTGCGACAAATAGAGTGACATAGCCAAATTGAATGAAAACTTGAGCATAATCTTGTAAAACACCCAAGGAAGGATCATATTCTTCTAAACGTTTCTCTAGTTCAGCCGGAGACAAGTCTTTCTCATTAACGTGCGCTTTCTGATTTTGTTTTCTCTCCTCTCGTTCCTTTAAGAACTTAGTGAGCCACAAGCTGAAATAGTTGCTCACCTTATCAATTGTCAGTTTTGATGCTAGAAACAATTTTGAGAATTAATTGAAGACTGTACATATTCCTTTCTATATTACCACTTACCAAAAATAACAGCCAATTGATACGCCAATTCAGCCATGCAAGGACCTTGGCAAGCCTCACCCATATTGTGCTTGATGAAAGCAATAAAAAAGAGTGAAGCATACGAGTTGACAAAACTGAAAGCAAACAATTTTCCAATTAAAGCATCGTCATATTCAGTATCAGTACGATGATTTTCCATATTCGTTAGATCAATTGCACGGTCTTGATATAAGTAGTTGAGAATGATAATCTGCACTGCGCTTAGAATAGAAACAAAGGTATTGCCATCATTTTTTTCATCGGCATTTTTTGAACTGTTGAAATAATACTGTAAATAGAATATAACAGATACACAACCAATAACCCCAATCATCATAGCCACAATCACGGAAGTTGAATAAAAAACCAACCAAAATTTCTTTTTTGGATCAAAGAATTTTATTTTTTTACCATCAATAATGGACTCCGTTATTTCGCCTCTAAATTCTGGACGCTCAGCTTCAACAGATTCAAAGTTTGACATACCCCATTCCATTGCTTTTCTCGATTCTCTACGTTTCCAGTTTTCAATCATCAATTGCGACCAGAATGACACAAAGATGCAATAAAATGGAATTAAATATGAGTCTAATAGTGCACTACTGAGAGATCCAGATAGTCCTGTTTGAATAGCCATATCCATGATAACAAAGAAACTAGCAATAGACAAATACAACAACCAAGTGGTATAGTGTGCCGTAAATTCAAAGTATAATGCAGCCTTTTCCCCCAAGTATTCCTTAACTTCATCAGAAGGTTGCTCCCATGGCTTGAGTCTCCAGTTGAACCACACTGCTGCTAGCTCTTCTCTTGCCTCATCGTCGTGCAATGGGTAGTAAGCAATAACACTATTAGACATTGGGTTGCCTGCCCCATCACCATCCTTTGTCATTGCGCGCAAGTTCAAAGCCCCACAATCATCTGCTTTTGAGAATATAATGTCCAAAATAAGGCGAATGCGGATGATGGAAGAGAAAGGATGATCTAAACGATGTGCTTTGGCAAACATTTCTGGGCGATCTAAAAAGCAATATTTCAGGCGTGCAGCAATTTATATAACAACCACTCCGACTTACCTCTCTGGTATTTGGCGTAAATAAACTGGTATGGAGTTAACGAAGTGACCTCCGGATCATCCCGAATTCGAGCAGCTTTATTATCAATTCGATCCCTTAAATACAATGGATCCAATAACATTTCTAACTCGGTAGCCTCTGCATGTTCCTGCAATCGTTCTAGAGATGCTCGGACCTTTATAAATATTTCATCACCGTCACCACTCTTAAAAGCATATGTCTGAAGACCCGCAATATGCAGCCTTTCCATGATGGTTTCATATGACTCTTGATCAGCTTTGCGGTTCTTGAATACCTCCTCATTTCCTTCAAAATAAGGATTAGGTACAACAATACATACGTCCCATTTGTACTTTTCTTGAATGATTTTGGCAGGTTGAGAAGTTGATGGATGTGTAACATTTCCGCCCTTATTATCATTCATAGCTTGGTAAGGTTGCTCTGTATCTGCTCCGGGAGGGTTATAGGATGCAAAGCTAACTCGGCCAGCACCTCCTCTCAGTTCCACATTTGACCCATTCTGACTGCTATTGCTGTGCCTTCCGGCTACACCGCCTTCATTTGAAAGAAGTCTTTGTCCATATTCAGCGCTACTGTTCTTTGCTTGGGCGTTTTTCTTCGCCAACAGAGCAGCCCGCATTGCCATTTTGAAGAGTTGATACCTCGATCAGTAAGCAGAGAAACAAACTTTATAACCACACAAAGATGTACACGACAAAGCACTTATTCCAACGAAATATAAGGTAATGGAAAGTACTGATATGATGGTCTAATGGTCCCTCATAAAACGAATAAAATATTGCATATATCTTCGTCCCGGCCCAATAATCTTTGTTTGCTTGCTGATGAAAAACGTTTCTCCAAGGTTTTTGCAAGAAAACACCACACATACAGCTGGAAACTCCAAACTGCACATTATTTTAATTATCATTATTTTTTTACTCCCACTAGTTCACAAAAATACTTGGCATTTGGCATTTCCACTTTCTGTTACCTTATTCCTCGCATTTGGTCAGTTGTTTTCAACTGCACAATTAATAGGATTTTATCAGTGGTTAGGTTTCGGAATTCTAACTGGAAAGACTAGGAGCCAAGTATAGCAATCATTCAATTTTTGTGTTCTTCTATGTTTCTATCCGCTCACAGTACTTCGCATTTATAAATTTTATCATATTATTCCGTATTCTGACAATGGCGAGCCGTCTTAACAATTTCGTTAAGTTTATAATGATAAACGCCAACATCTTGTTGAGCTTTTTTGGACTGTTCTTTTTTGGCTTTGCTTTTTACTTGTGGTTTGCAAATTGGGGAGATTTGGATCCTGGATTTTTTGTTGGTACTGGTCTAATGTTCGCATTGTTCGGACTCAGTACTACTATCGTTGCATGTATTGGTTGCCAAGGCATAAATAATCAAATTGGAAAATATGGTTAGTTTTTCTTTTATTTATATCATCTTCTAGGATTTTGATCGTTTTGACAAATTATGGTTGCAGGTTTTTGGACAGGCCGGAAGATCGTGGCGTTGCATTTAATTGTGCTGATTATTATCTTAGCCGGAGAAATATATTTATTGAAGATCAGTTTATCTACCAGTGAACAGTTCCTTGACATCTACAATTCTTTAGCTGCTGATCCTGGCAATCCACCAGCTTATGCAGATTTTGAGAAGCTCTTAGCTGAGAAGTTCAACAGATTCTTTTTTGGTGCAGCCAGTGAATGTAAAAGTAAGTGTGCTGTGCGTTTTGTTCGGATATTATTATCTCTTACCTATATTTCATGTAGCTGCATTGTATTACTGGTTTTGGAATTGGATTGAAGGGAATTGTCCGACTGCGATGACTTCATCGTATTGTCAAGGATGCTATTCTTTCAGTTATACATTTTGTCCCGCAGATGAAGCAACTTGCTTTGAAAATGAAACATATTCCAATGAAGGCTGTCCATATTCTATATGTCGAAGTGGAATGCTGAACTATGTTCATGAAAGAATCAGGTAACATTCTAATTTGATCACTTAATCTTCAGTATAGATCACCCTTTTTGCTAGGCCGTTTGCTATTGTATTGCTTATTTTGACTCTACTGCAAGCTATCTTTATTTTGCTTGACACCATGATCCTGTGTTATCACCCACGGGATACTTTGGAAACAATTCTTTTTAAGAGCGGTACTCTCACTAAGCCCAGTTCTCGTTCTCAAAATTAAGTACGCTTTGCTTGTGAAAGTCGATATATTGTAAATATTATTTCATTTCAAACTTTTTTATAAATTTCAATTGTAGTTTTTTATTGTATAATATTGTAATTACAAAAATAGCACGTTTCCAGTTTCGAATTCTTGGTCAAAAAGTACATGATGCAAAGCGCCTGCAATACAATATACTAATACCAACCATTTTCGTTTATGGTGATCATTACTAAATTGGATGAAGCTATCTGACTGTAACACTAATAAACTTAACAGACCTGCAAATACAATATTCTATTGTGGATTATTTAGTATCCGCTTCCGAGCTCAAACAAAAGGATTAAAAGCAAAACAAAATCTCCTAGAACCCATCCACTCTTGACATCTCGGGATCAAATAAACAAGCGGAAGAGTGACGATCTAACTATCAAACTAAATACTAAGCTACCACGCTAACACCTTCGAAGTGATTGGTATTTTAGAGTGTTACCTTGCTGGGCCACCTAAAACACTACTTCGCTTGCCAACCCTCTTTTGTGGTGCAACTGCTCCATTGATTTCCCCTGTTTTGATTATATTGAACTTCTTCTTTAACGATTCAATTTCAGGATTGGATGCGGCACTTGCATTATTAAACAATCGTCGCTGCCACATTCTGGTTATTGAAGGTGGGGCATCTTCATCGAAATCCAGCTGCCAAAAAGTGGACGTATTACTATCATTCTTGTAGCAAACCTTTGTGCCCATGCGTCCTTTACAAGGTTCTTGTGAAATGCTAGTTATTTTTGAGCAATTAATAACATGCTTCGTCGCTTCCAAAGCAAGTTCCGAGTTTGAGTAAACCAAATAACCATCTACCAACACGAACCAGCGCTTTTTCCAAGTATTTCCTCCAAGCATTTTCTCTGACATCTTCCATAACCAGCCACACATAGAGTAAGATGGGTTAGCGATCTGAACTTTAACAGTAACAAATCCAGTAGCAGGTCTCCGAGACACAACACCTCCCGCGTAGTCCTCGACTGCAATGGTCAGAGACATTAATGGAAGCTTCAATGTTACACTCCCATCAGTATTTTTACGCTTTCGGCGGACATCGGCAACGCGAATAAATGCCTAAATCGTATTATGGGGTGAATATGTTATCATAAGTCTGAAAATGGAAAAGTACCTGTCCAAAACAATTATCTTTTGCACCATTCGCGCGATCAACCAAAGTTACGGCAATAAAGTCCAAGTTATTGGACGAAGTTGCCATGGCTGGTAGTTGTGATCCCACTGATTCACTGCGATCATGTGAAGTAACTTTTGCTGTCTTCAACAAATCATCTGGAACTTTGTAGCGTAAATCGGTGAGAGCTTTATGATCGCGAGCAACGTTCAGACTTAAGCCCGTTATTATGACACCTGAGTTAACGGAAGAAGCATGAGCTCCACCCAATCCTTCAACTTCAATCACAGTAACATGAATTACTGAAGGTAACTCGGTTTGACGAAGTGCCTGTTGTTTAAATGCTAGAAATCTGCGCATTTGCTTTTGCATACGAATGATACCTTTTTGACGTTGAACGGTTTTAAATACAACCTCTTGCAAAAGGTTGTCACGTCTTTTACTGACGACTTTGTGAGCCTTAAAACGCCTCCATAAGCATTGAAACTTCAGCGCAGCTAAATTCATCTTATTTTTCAGTTTCTCAGCTTTGATACCATTTACTCTACGTTTCGCCATCTTGACGCGATATCTTGTTTGGATTTTGCGTGCCGCTGCACTCATTCTGAGCCTTTCCTTCTCTTGCTTCTGTATCAATGCTTTACGACGTGCTTCTTTGGCCCTCCAAGTATTTTGAACCATAGTAGCGGCCGCCTCAATCGCAATCCTAGTTTCGCCCATTTCTTTCGCTGCACGGAAACGAGCTTTGGCACCCATACTCTTGAACATTTGCAAGGCTTGCAATTTCTAAATATTAGAGGGATCATTATTGTGCTACTGTGAATAGCTATTTTGTAAATAACCTGCTGTTCTTGCTGTTTGCGCTCTGCTTCTGCAGCCCCTTTTAAATCCTTTTGAATTGCTTGTTCTTGCAAGATTGCCAGAGTTGCTGTGGTTTGTTGTTGTTGTAGTTCTTGCTCCAACTTCTGCTGATACACCTCTAAGTTGTCAATCTTTTGCTGAGTTTGAACAGATGCTCTGTTGAGTGAATATCGAGAATTAGCCAACCAATTAGGATCCTTGGAAGCTGCAGTAAATACTTCCATACACTTCTTTCTTATCATCTCATTTGGTGCGTTTAACAAAATCTTCTCCTTTCCCACATCTAGTTCAAATGGAAATGGTTTGTTGTCTGCCTCTTCCGCAGAAACAAGTTTGCACACTCCATCTCTGACGTCAACAGAACCTTTTAATTTGTCTACGTCGAAGTATTCTAACGTTTGACCACTTAATCGAAAAGTACGCACAGCCCAAGGCCGCGAAATCGCGAAGGCACTCCGGCCTCTCCCTTTCTTCTCAAGTAATGCCTCGAAAACATCAGACATTCTAAATGAGTCCACAGTGTGTAAATTGAATGAATGTCGGCCCCACCCAACCATCAAGGCAGTGAGGCAGTGTGGCGATTCCTAGATTCGGGTGGCCGCATACTTACCAAATCCAAAATAGTGGACTTTTATCTCGAAAGTCACGACATCGAAAGAAATCTTCTATTTAAGGAGTAGGAGGCAATTTCCTAGTGTCCTATTTTTTCAGAATCAGGCGCCCCACTCGACTCAACACAAAAAAAAAAAAAAAACAGCATAAATCAATCCTTTATGTCGATGTGAAGGGTTGAATCGACTAGGATTGAAGTACAACATATAGGTTTGCTTTGCATTTAGTTGGTGATAGATCGTAGTTTCGTTGTGACCTACAACATCCTCCATTATCTTCATTTTCATCCCTCATCCCTTAAATTCGTAAAACTGTATTTACAAAGAATTATTGTATATTGTATATTGTTTGGTAGTAGCAATAATTTCCATGAACAATGAAAGAACATGTCAAAATTCTGCTGCTAGGTGATGAAGGAGTTGGCAAGAGTAGCCTATTGAGTGCATACATGTCGAAGCACTTCCCACAAGAAGTACCGCCTGTGGTAATTGACACGACCATACCTGCAGAAAAAACTGCAAATGGTGTGTGTGTCACAATTATGGACTCCTCTGCGAGACATAGGGAGCAGTTGAAGCAAAAAATATTAGCAGCGGATTCGATTGTTGCACTGTATGATGTGACTAGACCCGAGACATATGAAAACTTATTGAGCGACTGGTTGCCGTTTATTAAAGAGGTTCTGAGTATACCCGACGTAATATATCCTCCACAATCTTTGTCCAATGGTAACAGTACCAGCAATTTGATTTCCGCGTTGGCACAACCTTCTTCTTTAGTGTCCAAAACAAAAACTGTTGTCAATGACATCGTCTCTCCTCCCAACACGACCACTAACATCCTTGGAAATCAATCCAACAGCACAAGCATGAATAAACTGAATATTTTAGCTACTTCTGGAACAAGCAGTGCATCCAAAGTGAATGCAACTGCTAACGTTAATGTTATTGCACCATCCTCATCGTCAACCTCAACAAGCCAGAAGAACAAGCCGGTTATTGTCTTGGCTACCAAAACTGATTTATTGGTTAGTAATAATGAAGACGAAGAAGCTGAGAAAGTTCACAGTTTATTTGATTTATTTCCTTTTGTTTTATTGTGTTTGCGGTGTTCTGCCGCAAAATTGGAAGATGTAGAACAATTATTCTATTTCGCTGAATTGTTGGTAACTTTTCCTCTGGCCCCCATTTTTGATGTGGTTACCCACGAATATACTCCAGCTTGTCGATATGCATTTCAAAGAATATTTCGAATTTTTGATTTGGACGGTGATAATCTGCTGAGTGATTCGGAATTGTGTGAATCGCAGTTAAAGTGCTTTGATCTTGCCATAAATCACGAAGAACTTCTCGCTATTAAACGTCAAATTTCAAAGATGGTTCCTGGTGGAATATATCAAGATAAAGTGACATTTGAAGGATATTTAGGTCTAATTCAAATGATTATTGAGAACCACCAGCTTCAGATTCCATGGACAATATTACGTAGATTTCATTACAATGAAGAATTGCAATTGCAGGTAATTAATCTATTATTTCTTTTTGTCTTTAACAATCGCTTACTCTTATTATCAGATACCTAAAGAAATTTTAACCCCTCCTCCAGTAAAGGATGACCAAATAACAGAATTATCTGCGCAGGCCAAGGTGTTTTTGTTCAATCTGGCCAAAGTGGCGTACTTAGAAAATACTAAACCAATGAAGCCCGATTCAGACTCATGCAGTGAGATGGAGGATTGTCTAACGTGGGAGGCATTGAAAACCATACTCTGCGTCCTACCAATTGGTTCAAATCATCCTTGGTCCTTTCCTCCCCATTACAAGTCCCTGTGGCCTCGAAATAATGATCCAGTAAAACCAATTGAACAATCAATCCTATTGACTGGAATGCCACATAGTGGGGCTACCATTTCATTCGAGTGCTGGCTAACTCACTGGAATCAGCTTGCGGTTAGTGATCCTTTGCTAGTGCAAGTAAGTATACTTCTTGTTTGCACATCTCCTGATGATGACATCATTCTCTTTTAGAAACTCTTATTCGAGTTGGGTTATGCAGAGCGGCAAGATTTGGGCATAATTGTATCTGCGTCGACTATCGAGAAACTCCACAAAACTTTTATTGAGAAACGGCATTCTTCGTTGAATTGGTTCAATCAAGTATTTTCTTTTCTACATAGGTCTCCCTCGGATATAACCTCCAACTCTTTGAAAAAGAATTTGTTGGAAAATATGAGCAGGTCTATTGTTCATATAGCAATTTTTGGTGACAATCGAGTTGGGAAGAGCACGTTTGTCTGGAATATAAGTAGTTTACGTCCACCTGGATTTGATGAAGAAGATGTGGAAAAAAGCGCGGATTATGAAAAACCATTAGAAAATATTGTGATAGGCGGATGTACACAAAACAAGAGCGCGCATCCGTTTCAATATGCCAATGGGACTAACTTTAGTAGTGGAGCTTTGTTGGGACTTTCCAAATCTTCCACGCCTGGAACTCCTGCAGCGGCTCAGTCATATTCTATGTACGAAGCACCTTATATTAATAAGCAGTATGATTTATGCTTCGCTGCGATTCCCCTTGATCACACTGAAAAATGGAATGAAGTATCCGTACATCGGTGTGATCTTGTGGTCCTCATGTTCCAATGTGGAGATATGGAAAGCTTAGAAACAGTGTTGCAGTTGGAAAAGGGTTTGCCACCAAGAACTCCGCGAATATTTATTGGTACAAAAGCAGATCTCTTGCTAAATCAAAGTTTTGTTGAAAATCAGCTTATGATTGCAGGTGATAGTCACAGTATCGCGCAACATATGAGAGACCTAAGGCAAGCACACGAGATGGTTTTGCAGACAGTTACTCTTCACACTCAAGAAGAGGAATTACCACCAGTAATCTTGACTTCAAGTGCTTCCAATGTTGGCGTTCAAGAAACTCTGGCATTGGTGCGTACGATTATCCATGATCCAACCATCGCCATTCCGGTCAACAATAGAAAAGTCAACAATACAAACTATCATACACCGATAGTTGTCGCAAGCGGCATTGTGGGGATTGCATCAGCTTCGTTCTTGTTGATTAGGTACAATCAAGAAATGAAGAGTGTTTTTAATAGTTTTATCAATGCAGCTAATGGTATTTGGAGTACATGGCTTGCTATTGGGGCAGGAGTTGTCCACGAAAATTTGCCCAAGTTATCGAGTTGGATAAATATCTTCAAAATGCAAGTCCAAAATTGAGCATCAGCACTCGTGTTCAAAGTTTATTCTAATAAAATTTCAGTTTCGGACACAAACTCTTTCTTGTATATTGCGTCATAGTGATATCCATTTCAAGGGTTGAAGTATCACTTGTAAATATTCAGTTAGTATTATTAATGTTCTCGAAATATGAAAATGGAATTGCAATTAATGTCATTATTAATAATGGTTTTATTATTAACTTCAACTTGATTCCAATAAAACAACAATATTGGTAAACAAAATTAGGATATTGAAAGCTAAGAAAACAAGGTCCAGTGCCTTAATATAATATAACTTTTATACTTCAATGATTCTCTTCGTTGAGTGATCTTTAATGATCCAAAATTCATCGTGATTAATCAAACCATCCACATTGGGAATGGCTTGATAATGCAAGTGAGTGGCATTAATCGCAGTAATATAACCGAAACCGTAGGTATGTGAATAGTTGTAGTTCTTCGAAACTTCAAGGTCTTTAGAAGATAACAATGGCATGTCGGCGATAAGATGTGGAGATAACTTGCTGTCATCAGAGAGATCGATTTCGATGTTAATAGCCTTGTGAGAATCCAACCACTCCATATCCACCGACTCATGACGGGAGCGATTATGAAACACGATTCCATCAGCCATTCGGAAGGCAGACCATGCCGGTTGAGGCTGCATAAATCTCTCTGCTTGCATACCACCAGTGAAGCCTTGCATAACATGAACGGGACCGACTCCATTGCTTCTGTATACATCACATCTGGAAGGTTTCTTAGTATCCATATTCAGCATCCACTCCTTGCTTGGCAAAGAAGTGACTTCGCCCTTTCGAACAGGATGAATGCGCTCGTAGGCATGCATGTGGCCAGTGATGGTTAAATCAACATCGTATTCAATCATGATGTCTTCTAATTGAGCAGCGAAAGAAGGGGATCCCTCAATAGAACAGTAAAATGGCTTATGTAAGGCAAGGACAATCCATGGAACGATCGCTCGGTTGGCGTTGGCAGCATCCAAAGCCCTACGCAAAAATTGCATTTGAGCGGAATCAGCATCAAGTGGATGCTCACTGCTAAGCTGAATCCATTGAATATTACCATATGAAAATGTGTACCAGAAGTTACCATCTGATCCAAGATCAGGGTTGTTAGGCATTTTGTAGCGGTTGGTATATGCAGACCAGTTGTAAAAACGCTCGTGATTGCCATTCCCCACCATCCAAGGGATTCGGGCAGCAATGGGTTCATTTTGAATTCCAAGCAAATCCCACATGTGCTCAAATTCATCTTCTTTCGAGATGTTTAACATGGGCATTGCAGAAGATAAACCTGCATAAGATAAATCACCGGCGACAAATACAAAATCAGGACGCACACTGTCCATCATTCTATACATCTTTAAGACCGTTTCAAAACCAAACAACATGAAAGTGCCATGGTCAGCTAGGGCAAAAGCCTTGGTGGTACGAGATGGGTTGTTTGATTTTGGCGAAGCTTTAAATGTAAATTCTTGACTGTATCTCATGGTGGAGTTGACGGGGTCATATCCACCAACGCGGTATTTGTATTGAAAATTTGGAGTTAAATGTTCCATGTTCACTTCGTAAATTAATCCAGTGAAGATAGGCCACCATTTCTGTTCAACGCGATAAGTATAAGAAATCGCATCCTTTGAAGTTGCAGACAACCAGTCTGATGAAGCAGCAGGCAAATATTCAACAATTGGCTTCTCCAATCCCTGCATTGTGCACCACATAACTTTCATTTGAGAAACGTCACCAGTCAATGCCAAATGAACTTCTTGAGGCTGGAAAGGATCGTCGGATATCATGTCGCCGTAAATTTTATCAGCAATCTCATGGAGACGTTCAAATGGAACTGGTTGATCGGTTCCAAGTTTAGCAATAATGTGATCCATAGCTGCTTCATTGTACTTTGGATTACCATCCATAAGCTGCATGAGTTTCATCAAGCTAGAGGCAGAAACCATCTCCTCCCCAAAACCTTCTTGAATGATTCGACGGAAAACTTCCACTTGCTGATGAACAATATTAGCACCTCGGGCATAGTTGGATAAAGTACCCAACAATACTACAACAATTGAAAATATTGAGTAGATCATTCTCTCAATGTGCAACGTGATCTGAGCAACAACACAATTGCGCTTCCAAATAAATAAATATTTTCTTATTGTGGATACAACGATACAACGCCCAACAAGCGGGTTGAAGTTCTGAATCTCAAATCGCAATTCCCAAACATCTAAACATTTTCGGATTTTGGGAGGCAACAATTAGTGGTTTGTGGTGATTGGTGGAGCAATTCCAGGGGGATGAAACATAATTTAATTAAGTTTAAGTACGTGTTCTACATACAATTTTGTAAAGATGTCTCCTGCTGTAAGTTTCTAATAGCATTCCTCTTCTTTTTTCTGTCTACACTATGGGGTTGCCGTTCCTCAACTTCACTGCATTGATGTAGCACATCATAATTTGCGGTGTTCGTTTGGACAGAGTATGCGAGCTACTTGTAAGTCTCATCGGTCTCTGTCGAGCAACTGGAAGCAGAGCAGCGACCATTTATCTAATGGTTGTGTATTCTCTGTTAATGGTGGTTGTATCAACTGCTTTCCTGGCTCTTGGGTTGGACGATATTTCATCCTTTGGTTGTCTTAACGAATATTCATGGCAATATGTGCTGTGATACTCATGTCTCAACACGATGGATGTAAGCTTTTCCAATTCCTTGCCTCACAATTATTTCATGGACATTTCAATGTTCTTGATTGTTGTGAGTGCTCGATCCACGCATGTGGCTTGATTCCGATTTGATCAATTAGCAGGTGCTTCATACTTTGTTCACATGATAGAATGTTGCAGGGACTAGACAAGCAATTCTCTGGTTTCTACCATTGTTCAAAAGTCATGTGTTATAGTGGTATGCTTATTTCTTGTATCTTTTTCGTAGAAGGTTGCCAAGAAGTCTGCCAAGAAGGCTGTTGCCAAGTTCACTATTGATTGTCGTGATCCTGTTGAGGATAAGGTTTTCGATGCTGCCGCCTTCGAGAAGTTCCTTCATGATCGCATCAAGGTCAACGGCAAGGCTGGTAACCTTGGTTCCAAGGTCCAGATCTCCCGCGAGAAGGCCAAGGTTCACGTTACTGCTGAACTTCCTTTCTCTAAGAGATACTTGAAGTACCTCTCCAAGAAGTACTTGAAGAAGCAACAACTTCGTGATTTCTTGCACGTCATTGCCGCCAACAAGAACACCTATGAGTTGAGATACTTCAAGGTCAGTGGTAACGATGCTGAGGAAGAGAAGTAAATTGCTTGTAACATTGTATGAGTAAGAAACGTCCTTTCTTAACGACTTAATTAACTTCAAAGTGAAACAAATCATGTACATTTGTGAATATCGTTTAAATCCTTAACCTTACTTCAATAACTTGAGTTTCTCTCCAAAATTCTCAATTGCGCTTCCTTAATGGTCTTCATCAGAACTTTTTTCTGCAAATCCTGCACCAGCTTCCCAAAATCCTCAGTTTCGGATTGTCGTTTAGTTGTTGGTGAAATCAGATTCTTCCCTTCAATTCTACCATTTGATCGACGGGGTTTCGTAGAGTAGCTGGTTTCAGTTTCTTTTGGCTGCTTGGTTTGCTGGACTGACAACTTTGCTTTAATCCTCAAATCCATCAACATTTCTTCTAATAGTCTTTCAGTTCGACTGCTACGATATTCAACTACAGGTTCATCAGTTACTTCTCTCCTCATCGGCGCATCCGTGATTTGGCCTCTCTCGTAGCCCAAAACGGAAGAAGGGTCAATGTCCTTGCTCCTTTTGGTACTGATATGATTTTGAGTATCGTTATCATCATCCTCATAACTGTTCAAGATATCATTTTTGATTTTCATAATTTTGTTAATAGCATTTTTCTGTTCTCTCGTAAGTTGGCTGGAGCTCTGGCTATTATTGCTGATATTGCTGCGTATTATTGATGTGTTCCCCTTCTCTTTTTCGATTTCATCCAACTCATGTCCAGTCATGGCTACGGTGCCTTGTTCAATTTTTGTATTTCTGTGGTCAGTGCACGTCCCTAATAGTAGGTCTGGTACAGTTTGGCAGCTTTCATCCACCAGGATTGGTGTCAGCTGAGCAGGCAATTTAGTCGGTTCAGTGGTCATGTCACGATGTATATCTGAAGGAGCGATAGAAACCGATGGCTGCTCTGACACAAGAGGGATAGCACTTGCTATGGTGGAACTGAAAGTGTTCGTGTACTCTTCTTCCAAGGAATCCTGAAAATCCCTGATATTTTTAGTTGTCTGGGGCGATATAATGGATGGTACCTCAATTGAGGGTGCACACTTTGATGTGGACGGTTGTAATCCATATTGGTGCAACTGGGTTTCCAAAAGTTCCACTATGCGATTGCATTTTTCTTCGACGGTAATGAGCCGCTTGTCCAGAAAAGATTCAATTGCTTGGCTGCTGATGACAGTCGTTTGGCTGCCACCGCTAGCTATGATTGCATCAGAATATAGAGAAGAAATATTTTTCTCAGCTCGAACATCTGCGTTTTGCTGTCGAACATCAACTTCGTGGACTGTACTGTGTGATGATATTGGAGTTGTTAGCGATTCAATAAATTCTTGAGTTTGTTGCCTGGAATTGCGATTCTGAATATCAATAACAGGATGATGGCGAGAGAGAAACATGGATGAGTCTCTGTCCGATATTAAAGATTCTGCATTGGAGTCGATAGAACCAAGTGAAAAATTGATACTCTTTGGGGTGGGATTTACTTCAACAGTTGGAGTTGCTTTGAGATGCGCAAGCTGATGACCAGCTTCAAAAATAATAGGGGGTGACGTTTTCCTTCTCAAAATACTTGGTGGCTTAGGATCAACTTTAACTTGTTCGTGACTGGTATCACTATCATTAAAAACCTCCCAACTTGTACGCTGAGGATATGAAGGTGCAAGAGATACAGCACTTAAGGTGTTGCCAGTCTTGGTGATTAGAGCAGAAGATGTTGATCCTCGTAAAGTTGACGAGTGCAATGGATGTGAATGAAACTCGACAGTATTATCCACTATGCGCTCATTATTAGAAGTGAAGTGATGATGATAGTCCATTTCACCTGATACTGGGGCAAAGCCATCTTCCATAGAATCTCCCCATAATACTTTTGATGGCGAAGAACCTCTATCAAGTTGTGAATGACGCCTTATTCCTGGCTCGCTCTGATCGGAAAGCCCTTCCGTCTTATTCAGTTTTGAGGCCTCATAACGGACATTCACAATAGGACTTGGGCTTCTATCATATTGCTCAGTGGTCACCGAAGAGTAAAACTTAACGGTAGTGCTACGCGTGGGCTCTGTATTTTGTTGCGATATATGCAGAGCTGGTTCCAACCTCCTACCATTGAAATCATCGCACATATCGTCTTCATCTTCACCAGTATCTATCCCCAATGCTTGATGAAGTTTTTCAACCTTTATTCGTGTCTCTTCGTTGTCGCTCTCGACCGATTTTAACACTCTCCGTGGTGATCTCCCTACAATCAAATCAGGATCAAGGTTGGAAGAAGGTTGGATCCGATAATCAGCATTTGTTATCTCGTTCGCCTCCTCAGTATATTTAAGGAAACCATTTCTTGGGGGACGGGGAATTACAGGGGAATCGTCTACTTGAGTTGATTCATTTCCAGGGTTGTTGTAATACACATAATCATAGTCGTGTAGAAGCTTCTCACTTCCTTCATCACTGCCAACGCTGTGGTTGGTAACATTACCAACTCTACTGCTGCTACTTGGCGCACTAGACAAGGAATCATCGCTAAGCTCCACATCGCTTTCTGTTGATGTTCTCGAAGATACTTTGTGCCCTCTTAACTTTCTTTTCACTCTTCTGCCATCGATTGCAGTTGTTGAAAGATTAGGAATCGATGCCTCCAGAAACACTGGGGAGCTTGCATTGTTGGCTGACTGATCATTAGACTTCTTTGCTGCCTGTTTCTTTCGATCAATTGGTCTTTCGGAAGGTAATCCAGTCATAAAATCTTCTTCATTTTCAGTCGATGATTTTGATGATATAGATGTATGGGTAAAGCTTGTTGAGGCATACGTCATTTCGTCAGTATATAGATACAAACGATTCATATAGGTTTGATTCCCTCCAAAAGTAGAAACAATTTCCAATGCAATGTAAGGATATAATTCAATGTTAATTGGCTCACAACAGAACAATTGAATCCCCTCTTTCCTTCCAGAAGCAAAAAATGTGTCCCAAATTTTGAATTTGATGCTGTCTCTAGAGACATGCAATCTAACTTCTTTTGGATTGGTCAAGTAAGGATGCCAACAATACCAACCAACAGTCCGAATCTCCAATGCAGTATGGTATGCAGTTTGAGGGGTGAGTAGTGTGCAATACTGTAATGAAATGCAGAGCCATTGGGGAATGTCATCATCTGACAACCAGATCTCTGACATGTCGTCACTCAAAAGATGGATCGCTTCACATCCAGGAAGCTCAGACGAAGCATTAACTACATTGGCTCCAATACTTGCATTTGCCAAGTTCATTTTTGTTGGATCGTGTAAATTATTCACAAATAAAAAGTGAATTTGATTTGGTGGGGCCGGATTCAAACGTTCACTTTTTCGTCGCTCTGCTGGCTGGCTTCGCCGCCGCCCAACACAGCAGCAACAGCAGGGGCAGCAGCGGCCGGAGGCCAGCAGCCAGCCAGCAGCAGCAGAGCCACAGCAGTGCAGGCAGCACAGCAGGCGAGCAGCATGACATCATCTATTGCTGCTGTGGTGTTGTTATTGTTGCCTCTCTCTGCGGATTGTGCTGATGCGGTGCTGCTCTCTCTGCTGCTGCCTGCTGCTGCTCCTGCTGCCCTTCTAGGCGGCTGCTGCTTGTGCTTATTATTATATACCATCTATAGGGAATTCCAATAATTGTTGTTAACCACCCGTTGGGCCGTACAATAATAACCAAAGCTTATAGAATCACTGTTTCTTTTTACGAGTTTCATTCTTATTGCCAACACTTGACATATTACTTCAGGGGTCCATCAACATCAATTCAATCTGGAAATCATGAGTGTTGCAGACCTTCTTAAACTTCACCCATATTTGTCATTACAACCAAGCAATCGCATCTTATGTGCAATAACAATGCACGAAATGCCACCAGATGCAAAGTGTATTGTGGCGCACATCAACGGCAAAAAGTTTAAAAAGGCGTTGGAATGGTATTCATATGACTATTCACAATTTGAACCACACATTATTGGACACAATAGAGATGAGAAGAAATTGTTTTGCGTGTTAACTAAACAAACTCTGAACAAGATTCCAGAAGAGGTCCAAAAACACGTCAGCGGAAAAAGATTTCTTCGGTAATATCCACAATACGCACCTGTTTTTGAGTTTTATTGGTGAATATCTCTTTATCTACTAGGCTTAAAGCGGAAGCTGACACTTTAAGTGCTGGAAAGAAAAAGCATGTCACTGCGATCGATGATTATAGGAATGTAAAAGAAGAAGATGAAGAAGAAGAATTTTGGGTACGTTATAAACAATAGTATTTCTATGCTGAAAGACATCGTTTGACTTGATCAATATTATTCAGAAACCGGATTTTTCTTCTGATGAAGAGGATGTTGAAGAATTATCAACACATAAGAAAAAAAGAAAACCCTCAGTCGTTGATGATGACAGCAAGGATGAAAATAGTGAAGATGAGGAAGGAGAAGAAGATGATAATGATGAGTCAATACCAGCCGAAGTTCCCGTTTCACAAAAGAAACGAAAATTCGACAAGAAAAAGCAGTTCGGTAAAATCAAACCCTCGAAAATATCTAAAACAACTGTATCTAATAAAGTGAGTAAAAGTCAACAGAAAGAGTTTGATGATGAAAATTTTATAATCAGGAAAATGCGCGGTGGTATGAAATCAAACAGATACGACAAATGACATATTTTCAAGTATGAAATGTTTTATATGCATTAATTATGGAAGTATTAACAAAAATACAACATTTATCACACAAATACTGGAACCATCACCTGATCATGAACAAATTGAGGCAAAATTAAAATCTGCATCTTCTGTAAAAAGGTAAATGACGTATATTATAAATGACAGTGCGATTACTGCAAACAATGCAAAAACGATGACACTGATGCGACCTGAAGTCTGTGCTATGTGCAAAGCCGCAATTCTACCAGTAACACCCCCAACTGCACCGACGCAGAACAATAGCGAGCCATAGCCATATTTTACTTCTCCCAGTAGCAAATAATGTATCACTGATGATCCCGAGTTCAGCATACTCATCATTGAAGTTGTTGCAGAAGAAACAATTGGTAAAATCTGACGCGTACAAAATTAAATATCAGAAAAAATGAAAAAAAACTTTCATAAATTACAATACCTT
>JACCEA010601015.1_pt1 | contig 21547 bp, 20 predicted proteins | sample 7449851 | NCBI WGS metagenome assembly JACCEA01 (sample SAMN15323453, study PRJNA562643) | freshwater metagenome | isolation source: river surface water | place: USA:Blue River Watershed | collected 2017-08-18 | reverse complement strand
TTACTTTGACTAAAGGAACAAAATCCGAGAAAAGAACTCAATAGAAAAAAAGCTAAACACCTCATAACATCTTTTCTAAAAGCGCTTTTGTTTTTGCGATGAAATATGGATTCGTAAGATTTTGCTTATTATATCGAAGAGGTTCACCTGTTTCTGCGTGATATACAAAACCTCCAAGGGTTTCTAAGATAGCCTGACCAGCAGCAATATCCCATTCCATGGTTGGAGCGAATCGTGGATATGCATCAGCTTTACCCATTGCCAAATCAAAAAACTTTAAAGAGGATCCCTTTTTTATATATTCAATTTCAGGAGAAATAGATTGAAGTGATTGGATAAATTTAAGTACAGGTCCTGAATGATGACTTCTAGAACATGTCATAACCAAAGGAGAATTTATCGCCTGCGGTATTTCAATTTTAATCCATTGTTCAGGATTACTCACCTGATCAAATTTAAAAATAAATACACCAAATTCTTTTGAACCAATCATTAGCTCCTGATTAACAGGTGAGGCAATCAAACCAAAAACGGGAATTCCATTTTTTATCAGGGCAATATTCACAGCAAATTCCCCATTTTTGCTAACAAATTCCTTGGTGCCATCTAATGGATCAATGCACCAACATTCCGTCCAGTTTTGTCGAATGGTGTAATCTGAATTTATACTTTCTTCTCCCGTTATAGGAATATTTGTTTCATCCAGAAATCGATGCAAGATCTCCGTCGATGCTAAATCCGCTTCGGTTATTGGTGAACCATCTAACTTATACTCTGCATTAAAATCTCTGGAATAAATTTCCATAATTTTTTTTGAAGCTTCAATGGCTCCGTTAATAGCGAATTGATAAATGGATGAAATCTCCATTAAGGAATTATTTTCTGTTTAATCACTTGATATATTTCCCAAGTGGTTCGATCATAAACATAAATTAGTACATGCATATTTTCTGCATTATAAGCACCATCGAGTTGATTAGGAACAACAAATGAATAATTCACATAGTATTTTCCGTTTAACATATCATTAGCAGTTAATACACGTCCAAAGGCTTGACTGTTTAGATTCCCTCTATGTATATCACGATGTATATAAGCGGTATTATGCGAGTTGTCGCTCATTTTCTGATCACCAACTAATGAATCCTCTATAATACTTGCGATAATTCCAAGTTCATTAGTTAAAGTAGGATCAATTTTATCTACTTCAACGTGTAAAAATGCCCCTTTCGTTTCAGGAAAGTAATTTAAATCAGATTGAATATTTACGCGTAAATTATTTTCAGTTAATTGCGTATTTACCATGGAGGTCCAGGAATTGGGACTTTGAAAGATAAAACCATTGTTAAATCGATTAATTGTTCCTCTTGGGTTACCTGAAAATCCTCCGTCATTAGTGCCAAAATAAGTACCTATTTCAATACCCTGTGGATTAGTAAAATCAACTGGATATTCTGGAGGCAATACTAATTGAAAATCACCAATTCCAGTAGGCCCAGCATGTATAGAGGAAACATAAACTCGAGATGGATTTGCACCATGAAGGGCGTGTGCCAAATCAGCAGCTGCCGGACAGTAAACACATTGATGACCGGTAAAATCCTCAATTAACACATTTCGATTCACATTCAAATTAGCCGTAAATTGAGGCCACTCATTAGCAACATAATCGCTCCAATTCCCGGGATAAAGGGTAGTATCTAATTCAATAGTTGGCAAATTTGGATATGGATTATCAACATGGTCACATGATGGCAATGAAATTAAAAAATACAATGCCACTAATCCTGAAACAAACTTTTTCATATTAAAAACTTTGGGTAAAACTAAAGGTTAAACCATTGGATGCTGGAACAAATCGACAAACACCACCTACGCAAAATAAACCGGCACGTTGACGACCATAATAAATTGAAAACCGGGTTGCATCTTTTACATAACCAAAAGTAAAAATAGGATAATGTACCCGCTTACTCTCCACCGGATTTCCATAGTTATATTGATCCATAAAGCCAAAAGACCAATGCGGGGAAACCGTATATTCAAGCAAAATGGTTGCCCAATTTCCCTTATCATTGATTTTACCTTCATTAGGTAATCCTTTTTTTATTTTCTCAACGAAAAGTGCTTGTAGCTCAGATCTTAGCGCATGTTTTTTGTTAATCTTATAGGAGGTTTCAATTACACCAATATGCGAAGAAATCATTCCTTTAGCATCATTCGAAATCTTTGCTACATCATTATTAATCTTTATATTAAAATAAGATGCGATGAAACTCAATTTTTTATTGATTTTTTTAGTGATGTTAATATTGATATCCCTCCAATACATACTATCACTTTTATCAAATGGACGTGCAGCATATAATACACCAGTTGAATCAAGAGAACTAAAACCTGAAGTATGATGTACCGGACGAAAAGTTGTTGATACATTAAAATTTATAGCTGTACCATATTTACCCCCTAATTTTGTTCCTTTTTTAAGTGTATATAAAACCTCTGCTTGGTATGCTACCTCGCCCATAGGTTGGGTTGCGTATGGATAAAGTGTCGCTACCAAATTGTATGTATGTGTTTTGTTTAAGGCGGGCAAGTAGTTAATAAAAACATCTTGAAGATCCTTTGTTCGATCAGAACGATAACTCATATTATCAACAGATTTTCCTGAAAGTAAAATACCTAATCCCTTTTTGGAATACCCCAAGTTAAAAATTGCTGCATGACCATAATTATAAATTTTATTATTGTCGTTTGATGGATCTTGTTCTTTTAGAATATATTCTCCATTCAAATTAACATTTTTATACCTAGCCTTGAAACGTCCTCCATAAGCACCTACATTTTGAGGAAGAATTAATTCATCATCATTATCCGCCTGAAATTTGCTTACAAAAGAAACGCCTAACCCAAAATCCCAATTATCATTTAACAATGAATCAAAAGTTTCTTTGAAATTTATTTCCGCATCTACTCCTCTCACAATTCCATCACCATGAATAATTTTCCCTTGTTGAAAGGACAGACGTTGATAGCCATATACACCTTTTAATACCACCCCTTTAAAAGGACGAACTATTAATCGAGCTCCATCCATGAAATTATCATACCCCAAAGCACGATCCTCATAAGCTCGCAGAGACAATCCGGCGCCAAACTGCTCATAAAATGAACCAAGAGTTACATCAACTAATTTATTAACATAACCTATATAACGCATACCTATACCCGTTCCATCGAATCGATTCGGATAACCTTGAATTCGTGGCAAATAAGATTCTAATCTCATTCCTGCCTTGAAATTCTTGTTCGTGTAAAAAACATTCATGTATGAATTCAACAATCCTTTCTGTGCCGGTTGATTTGCTCCAATTAACGTATCATTATTTAGATATTGAAAGGTAGACTCGATGTTTCCAGTAAATGTACCTCCGTTGGAAAAATCCTGTGAAAAAGTGTTATAAGAAAATAAAAAAACAAAAATTGGCAGAATTCTCAGTGTCATCCCTTCGTTATTTTACCGTCAATTTTTTGATTTCCTCATATAATTTCTCCTCATCACCTGGAGCATAATTATTGTGAGAATAAACGATATTGCCGTCTTTATCTATTAAAAAAGTATGCGGAACATTATTCACTCCCATTGCACGTTTAAAATCTCCGTTCGGGTCTAGTAGAACGGCAAAGTCCCATGCTTTTCCATTTACATAGGGTAATACTGAATTTTTTGTCTTTTCATCATCAATTGAAACTGCAACTAAGGTAACTCCAGTTTCAGCTTGCCAATCAGCATAGGATTCATGAATGGTATTTAGTTCTTTTTTACACGGTGAACACCACGTTGCCCAAAAGCTTATTACCACAGGCCCTTCATATCCCATAGAGGCAGTATTCACTTTTTTTCCTTTTAAATCTTTTAAATCTACCGACGGTAAGTGTTTTAATTCTGAATCCTGTCCAAAAAAAGTAAATGCAATAAGAAGAAAGCTGGTAAAAATGATTGTTTTCATATGTAAAAATTTAAGAATTTGACTCTGCTTTGCAAATTCTTTACCAAAAATAAACAAAAAAAGAAAAGATTACCCTTTCGGTTTAAATTTAATCGTATTTCGATACAACAGACCAAAAACTAGGATAAAAAAGAGAACAAACAATAAATTTGGCAGAATGATATTATGAACTGTAAGATAAACGATTAATACTGAAAATAGAAATGAAAAAAGGCCGATGATAGAAAAAACATACCATACCTGTTTATCCGTAAAACCTGCATAAACCAAATGGTGAGTTGTATGATCCTTGCCACCAACCATAGGTGATTTTCCAGCTCGCACTCTATTTATAAAGACAGCTAATGTATCTGCAGCAGCAGGTGTGAGAGCAACTAACGTTATCACAATACTAATCCACGAATTATGCTCCGTTGTAGCTCCTAAATTCCATAGGTATTTGATAGAAAAAAAGGCAACAAACAACCCTACAAATTGACTCCCTGCATCACCCATAAACAACTTGGACGGATTGATGTTGAAATAAAGAAATCCAACTAGGGCACCCAGCATTGCAACGATAGTAAATAGCCAAAATGGCTTACTTGGATTTCCAATTACATAACAACTTGTCAAACAGGCTAAAAGAGTAAAAAATACGGTAGTTGCTGTTATTCCATCCATATTATCTAACATATTAAGGGAATTCATCAAGGTAATTACCCAAATGACGGTTAGCACAGAATCAATAAATGGGATATGAAAAAGGTCTATTTTAATGTCTGTTAACAAGAAAATAATACCGCAAAATATCTGCATAAAGAGTTTAAAAAATGGCTTCGTATTGTATGCATCATCAGCTAGCCCCATGGTAAAAGCCAATGCAGAAGCTAGAAATAAACCTACATAATTAATATCACCGAAAATATTATAATCCGGAAATAACATTAATGATAATACCGTTGAAAATAAAAACCCGGCAAAAAGGCTAATTCCACCTAAGGAAGGTTTGGATTGATTGCTCCAACGAACGAAGACATCATTTTTATTGCGAATTCCCAAGGATTGTGAAAACCTCAATAAAAGTACGTTGCTAATTACAGAAATTGCTGCAGCACCCAGAAAAAAGAGAAGATAGTGTAGTGTAGTAGTTGGCATCTTATAGTAAAGTTAGTAGTTAGAAAGGCGTTTCGAAATCCGAGAATAGCAATCCGTTTTTATCTTTTTCAGAAATAACTGGAGAATCTATTTGCCAATCTATTTGCAGTGTACGGTCATTCCATAAAATAGTTTCCTCCGCTTCAGGATGATAATAATTAGTACACTTATAACAAAAAATAGTATGATCTTCTAAGGCCACAAATCCATGGGCAAATCCCTCAGGAACCCAAAATTGGTTTTTTTTAGCCCCAGATAAAAGGACCGTTTCATGTTGACCATAAGTGGGGGAATTTTTTCGAAGATCTACTGCAACATCTAACACAGACCCTTGAATTACCGAAACTAATTTCCCTTGGGTATAAGGTGGTTTTTGAAAGTGAAGACCTCGCAATACTCCTCTTAGAGAAGAGGACATATTATCCTGAACGAAATTAATATCTCCTAGAATTTCTGAATAACGTTCAGCATGAAAAGACTCAAGAAAAAAACCACGAGAATCACCAAAAATTTTTGGAAAAAATTCAATTAGCCCACTTATTTCTTTTCTTTCGATTTCCATACTATGTTTTTAATACGCTTAAAAATCCGGATAAAAAATGGAGCATCGTCATCGTCGTCGGTATAATAGCCAGAGCCGTAACCATAACTATTTCCGTATCCGTATCCGTATCCGTATCCATAGCCGTATCCATAACCGTATCCATAACCGTATCCATAGAACGACCTTTTTGTTTCTATCCCATTTAAAATAATATTCAATGAGGTTAATTTTTGAACTTCAAATAATTCTTCTACACGCTTAACAAAGATTCGTTTTGAATAATGAGATTTAAATACGTAGATTGGAATATCAGACGCTGCAAGTATTTGAATACCATCAGAGACAATTCCAACCGGAGGATTATCAATCATTACAATATCATATCGTTTCTTTAATTCTTCTAAAACATCTTGAAATTCCTGACTTTGAATCAATTCCGATGGATTTGGTGGTATTGGTCCAGCAGTTATAAAATCTAAACCACTTATGTGCGAATGCTGAAGTACTTCATCAATAGTTGCATTACGAGATAATACATTACTCATTCCAGCTACATTTTCAGCTGCAAAACCATGGTGTACTTTTGGCTTTCTTAAATCTAGATCTAAAACAATGGTTGATTTACCTGATACGGCAATCATTCCTGCCAAATTCAAAGCAACAAAGGTTTTACCCTCCCCAGAAATAGATGATGAAATTGCAATTACTTTTGCGTCTTTATTAATAAAACTCATGTTTGATCGAATACTTCGAATCGCCTCGGCCATTCTACTTTTTGATGACTCAGCAACAACAACTTGAGAATACTTAAGTTTACGTTTGTAAAGGGGAACACCTCCAAGAAAATTCGTTTCCTTAGGCAACATTTTGATTAAATCCTCAGGACTAACAATCTCATTGTAGGTTAAATACCTAAAAATCATTAAAGATATTCCGATAATTGAACCAAATAATATCGAAATAATATAAATCAATTTTTGATTAGGGCTTAACGGACTATCCGGAACAACCGGAGCTGTTAAGACGCGATTTTCTGAGGAATATCCTGCATTAGAAAGAGTAAATTCAATTTTTTTCTCTGTGAATAATGAGAAATATCTATTATTTAATTCTTCAATATACTTTAATCGATCGTATTTAAGGGTTTTCTCAGGCATTACAAAATAACGCTCCTCCAACTCATTTAATTTTTCTTGAATGAGTCCTATATCGCCTTTTAATCTTTCTTCAATTACAGTAAGGCTTTTCTTAACAGATGCTTGACGCTGCTCTATTTTCTTTTTATTTTTTATATACTCATTGTGCTCTTCGGTTACATCATTCAATAACTCATCCCTTCTTTCAAGTAATTTATTTAAATCTTCAATCTGTCTAAGCAATGACCCTTCAAAACTACGTTTTCCTATCATTTCAGGTATCAACCTGTAGACCTCCAGTTTATCTGGATCTTGAGTTAGTTTGCCTTTAACTAGGTAAAGAGTTACTAATTCTTCCTCTACATCTAATAACCTTTTTTTCAAATCGTTCATTTTTAATGAAACTGATTCACTTTCCAATTTTGGATCGGTAATTTTTTCCTTCCGTTGAAAATTGGTCATACTATCTCGTGCAACTTTTAGTACCTTAGCCAAAGAATCTAACTGAGTTTCAACAAATCCAATAACTTTTTGATTATTGATTTTACCCATCTGTTCTTCATACTTAAAAAATGCATCTAATACGGCTTGAACAACATCTTTGCAAAGTATAGGATTAAAATGATCAAAAGTTATTTTGATCGTTTTAGCTTCGGGGTCAACAGGCATTACAGTTAACTTAGACATCCAATCTCTCATGATTGAATATTTTTTATTTAAAATGATGTATAAATTATTACCATCAACCGTTTCCATTAACTCTGATTTTGATCCAGAAAATTGAATTTCAAAATCATCATTTTTTAATTTCCCATTTAATAAACCACGAACAACCTTAGGTTTTCCATTCTTAGAATAATGTAATTCTAAAATATTGTTCGCATATTTAACATCGATTCTAGAACCACAAATTGTAGAATCCTTAATTTTCAGTGGAACAATTTTAAACCCTGTCGATTTATATAAATCCTTTGTCAATAACTTTCCTTCAGAAAAAATACTTACAGAAGTATTTAATTTTTCAATTGCCTTTTCAAATAAAAATTCGGAACGTAAAAATTCAATTGTTTTATTTAAGTCCGACCCTTTTGCAGCAACCGTTAAAGCGCCTTCGCCCAAAGCTTGTTTAACTCTATCTTGCTCAACAAGTTGCAAAACAGCTGAAGATTGGTATACTGGTTTTGTATAACGCAAATACATAAATGCGATAGCTGCGAAAATTGACATATAAACAAAAGGCAAATACCAATGTCTAGAAATAATTTCTCCCAAAATAATTGGGTTAAATTCTTTATTGATAATTAATTTTTTCTCTTGTCCTACAGCCATAAAATTTAAATACGTGTTAGAAGAATGAACATATACAAACTTGTTGTAAACAAACTAATCCAAGGAGCCACCTCAAGTAAAACACTTCTTGCGACCTTCGGCTTGTAGTCAATATAAATGTAATCGTTACTTTGAACAATCATTTCAGCTTGTTTAAGCCCATCAATCGAAGAAAGATCAATGCTATAAACTTCCCTTTTTGCACTTTTGGTTTTGCGCATAACTTTTATTGAGTTTGCAAAACCGTCTTGTCCAATTCCACCAGCCAACGCAATAACTTCAAGCAATGAGGTATTCACATTTGGTAAAATAATTACTTGTGCCGCTCCTTTTCCAGGAAAAACAATTACTCTTTGATTTGTTAATCGGATTTGTACAAATGGATTTTGAAATTGGTTGGATAAAATGCGCGTAATTGAGTCTTCTAACTGAACTACTGTTAAACCAGAAACATAATACTCTCCAATTATGGGTAATTCTGCTTTCCCATTTCTCCGAACCAAATAGTCCATTGACTGTAAATTACTTTGAGAATTCCCTTGCGACCCAGCAGTATTTACACCTGAAAGTCCATTAACTATTCGTTCCCCATTATTGGTTGAAATATAGAATGTGAATCGATCACCAGGGCCAATTCGATAATCCTCAGATGGCTGCATTTGCAAAGAATCAAAATGAAAACTTCCATCCTTGGGGATTTTAAACATTTGATTGCTATTTAAGTTTTTATAGTAATTACAACTTACCAGAGAAAAACCAGTAACAATAACTAGCAATAAAAATTGTAGCTTTCTACTCATTTTGTTTGAGATAACAAGTGTTTATAATAGTTTTCCATATCCTTCACCAAACGTGTATAATGAAATGTATCTTTCACAAAAGGCCATCCACGCAAGCCCATTTCTTTTCGAAGAGGCTCATTGTCAATTAACTCAATTAATTTATCTGCAAATATACGTGCATTATTAGTAGGAACAATAAAACCTGTTAGATTGTCAGAAATAATATCTCTAACACCTCCTACATCAGTCGTTATAACAGGGACATTGGCAGCTTGTGATTCGATTAAACTAACCGGGGTTCCTTCATTTTTAGAAGTTAAACAAATCACATCCATTCCCGCATTAAATGTTGCAATATCTTTAATCCATGAAGTGAAGCGAATATCTACTCCTTGTTCGCCTAATTGGTTAACTTGATCCTCCACAAAAGTTTTTAACTCTCCGTCACCTACTACAAAAAAGACCGGTTTTTTATTCGTTTTCTGATGTGCCAACTTGATTATATCAAAAAACAAAGCATGATTTTTAACCGGAGCTAATCTCCCTATAATAGCTATAGCAACCTCCTCTTCTTTCAGTTCATACTTTTTTCTTGTTTCAATGCGTTTCGATTCAATGTTTTCATTGAATTTAGACAAATCAAAACCGAGTGGAATCACCTTTGTTTTTTCCGGGTGAGAGATTCTATGATCTTCTACTATTTCTTTTTTTTGTGTTTCAGAAATTGTGATTATACCCGTTGATTTTGAAGCTAATCTACGCTCAATAAACTTGTAGATACTTGTTTTTACTCTACCAAAATAGGAATGAAATACATGACCATGAAAAGTATGAACTACCACAGGCACTTTACAATCAAAGGCTGCCTTTCTGCCCAAAGCCCCTGCTTTTGCCGCATGCGTGTGAACAATATCCGGTTGAAATTCTTGGATTATCTTTTTAAGTTTGGACAACGCTTTTCGATCACTAAAAAAATCAGGTTTTCTTTTCATTTCAGGAATATAAACGGCCTCAACACCATATTCTTCTAAAATATGTAGTGAATCAGCCTCATCCTTTTCAGGCAAACCTCCCACCAATAAAGTTTCGAAATCATCAGATAAATAGCGGGTTAAAAAAGTCGCATTATACGTTGGACCACCAATATTAAATCTATTGATAATTCTTAAAACCTTAATCTTTCTTTTTTCAGTCAAATTTGAAAATTTATCCTTTTAATTGAATGAAAATTACTATTTTGTGATAAAATTCAATCCATGCGAAGATACATATTTTTTGTTATTGTAATTCTTACCAATTATGTACTTGGACAAAACAAAATTCAGGATAAATTGGACCAACTTGTAAAAAATCCGCAACTCGAGAATGCAACAGTAACTTTTTTTGCCATCGATTTGGATTCAAAAGACACTTTGGCGAAATGGAATCACAAAACTAGTCAAGCAAGCGCTTCTAATGCTAAATTGTTTTCAACCTACACAGCACTTGAGTTATTGGGTCCAAACTACCAAGCAAAAACCCGCATATATTTGGACGGAACGATAAGTCCTGATAGTATTTTTAAAGGCGATTTGTGGGTACGTGGTGGTGGAGATATATCCTTAGGAAGTAAGTATTTCACTACAGATGGAATGGAACTTGAGTTTTTAAATCAGTGGGCAGATACGCTTGCAAAATTAGGCATAAAAGAAATTACAGGATCGATCATAGCTGATGGAAGTGAATTTGGTTATGATGGTGCGCCGGATGGGTGGGCTTGGTCAGATCACGGGAATTCTTATGGTGCCCCTCCTAGTGGGATTTGCTTTTATGACAACATAATGAATTACTATTTTAAAACAGGAGCTGCAGGATCAACATCTACACTGATAAAAACATTTCCTGAGCTTCCTGGTTTAACTTTCCATAACTACATCAAAGCATCCGGTAATTCAGTTGACAATGCCTATTTGTATGGTGGGCCTTATTCATACGATCGATTTGGGAAAGGACAACTTCCAGCTTATCAATCAAATTTTCAGGTAAAAAGTGCGATGCCAGACCCTGAATTTCAATTTGCTTTGGTATTAAAAAATTACTTGGTTAAACGGGGAATCAAAGTAAATTCAGCAAAATCTGTGCGCAAGGAAGATCTTAAGCAACCAAATTATTCTAATCTGCGATTGATCTATACTCATTTAGGAACGCCGCTGTTGGAAATAATTAAAAAGACTAATATGCATAGTGTCAATTTTTTTGCAGAAGGATTGGTAAATTTAATCGCCTATGAAAAAACCGGGCAAGGGTCTACTGACAACGGATTGCAACAATTGGAAAGCTTTTGGGCTAAAAAAATTAATGCAAAAGGACTTTTTATAAAAGACGGCAGCGGTTTATCAAGAAATAATGCCATGAGTCCTTCTCACTATGTCGAAATGCTTAATTACATATACAAAAGCAAGTATTATACTTTATTTACAAGCAGTTTGCCCGTTGCAGGAGTTTCGGGAACACTTTCTTCTGTATGCGCTGGTCAAACTGGTCAAGGTAAAATAAAAGCGAAAAGTGGTACATTAACTCGCGTAAAAGCATATTCTGGGTATGTAAATAGCCAAAGCGGAAAAAATATAGCTTTCTCGATTTCCATCCATAATTATACCTGTTCGAAATACGAAATAGTACCCTTAATAGAACCGGTGTTGAATGCCTTAGCCGGATATTAGAAACTTCCTAATTTGTCTTTTTTAAATAGCTTGCGGTATGTATCATATACGTATCCCAACCATTTTTCATCATTCGGATAGTCTTTATACCAATGCCCAGGAAGTTCAACGATGGATTTAAATTCGAGCAAGGAAACTCCTAATTTTTTCGAAATGTATTCCATTTCTTTTTCCACATTTGCTTCATTAAATGAAGGTGTTTTTAAAATTTCAAGTGCTTCTTCTCTTGAAATAGAACCCACACATATTTGGCTAGAAAGGGTTGCTCTACGGTAATCTAAATTGAATTTTTTCACTAAATAATACGACTGAATAAACCCAGTGTATTTAGACTCATAGTGCTTTCCTCCGTAATTTTTCCAATCCAGCTCATTGGTTAACACCTCTATGGCGGCGTCTTTACTATATGGAACAAAATTCAACAAATAAGTCATTTTAATTCCTTTGACGAACTTGTAAAACATTTCGCTTCTAAATCCAAAGGTTGGAAAGGATTTAATTTTACCCTTGCCAAACTTCTTGTGGATGTATTTAAAATAGGTCAAATCTTTGGCGTTATAGTGCCATGATTTAGGTAAAATTCCTTCTGTTGCGAAATTGCCACCACTTATAATGTGTTTGACTCCATATTTTGCCGCTACTTTGTGCAATGCAGAGAGTATAGCAATATCAGTTGGCGTGTCAGCCTCAGGAACGGATGCTTTAAGAAAGGCTAATTGAATTTCTTTAAACTCTTCCCAGTCCAGGACGTAGCTTTCATAATCTATTCCTAAAATTCGAGCAATATTCTTGATATTAAGAACCGCCTCTTCCGAATTCCAACCGTTATCTAGATGTACTCCAAGTACTCTCAAACCGGCACGTTTTGCAATAAATGCAGCATAAGAACTATCAATCCCACCACTCAATCCAACAACACAATCGTATTTTTTCCCTTGGCCTGTCTGCTTAATTTGATCAATTAAAGCCGAAAATTTTTGATCTGTTTCTGATCCATTGTAATTGTGATGTGCTCTGACATGCAAGAAATCCGTACAATGGTTACAAATCCCATTTTCATCAAAACGAATATCAGGGTCTGTTGTGTCCATAACACAACGTGAACAAATTTGATAGGTACGATTACTCACGGTGCAAAAGTAATTCGAAAATTACTAAAAACCATTTTTTTCTACTGTTTTTTAAGTATATACGATTTCTTTCTCCAATCGATCGGGATAATTTATAAGTACGCCATGATTCGCCCCTTGATAAACAAACAAGCTACCGGCTGCCAATCCATTAACATGCGTTTCTTTGTAGGCTGTTGAAAGATTTTTTAAATCAGCAGCACCACCAAGAGCAATAACTGGAATAGTAACGGCTTGAGAGATTGATTTAAGCATCTCTAAATCATATCCAGTCATAGTGCCATCTCTTTCAATTGATTGCATAATGATTTCTCCTGCACCCGAATTTTGCATATTCAAGGCAAATTCAAGTGGAGTGTATTGGGTGCTTTTCGTACCAGCATGAATCCACGATTTGATTCCGCCAAATAATTTTTTTTGATAGTCAATGCAAACAGAAATCGTTGAAGAACCAAATTCCTTTGCTGCCGATTCAATGAATCCAGGGTTAATCGCCGCTGAATTGATTATCACCTTTTCAGCTCCTGCTTGAATTAATTTTTGAATATCGTTCAATGAGTTTACTCCTCCGCCAACAGCAAATGGCATGTTAGCCTCTTCACCTACATCTCGAACAAAATCCAAGGAAATTAATCGATTTTGCTTGGTTGCCTCAATATCCAAAAACACTAATTCATCTGCTTTCAGCTCGTTAAAAATTTTCACTGCATTAATAGGATCGCCAATGTAATTATACTTCTTAAATCGAGTGGATTTAACCAACCCTAAATTTTTAAGCAATAACACAGGTATAATTCGTGGCCGATACATATAAACAAATTGAATGGTAAATTTAGTCGCTTAAACAATACGTAACAAACTTTCGAACCAAATTGCAAGATTAAATTTAAGCACGTACTTTTACCTTGTGAAAATAGTTATCGTAGATTATGGCATGGGGAATATACATTCAGTTGCTCGAAAAATGAAGTTGCTTGGATTTACCTATGAAATTTCTTCTAAAGCAGCAGATATTTCAAGTGCCGATAGAATTATTCTACCTGGGGTGGGCCATTTCGGAAAAGCAATGGAGAACTTAAAAAAACAGAACCTCATCGATGCATTGAATGAAGCAGTGCTTGGTAAAAAAATTCCAATTTTAGGAATTTGTTTAGGTATGCAACTCATGGCTCGTACAAGTAAAGAAGGTGAAAGTGAAGGATTGGGATGGTTTGATGCAGAGGTATTGCCTTTTCAAGTTTCAGATACATTTATCTATAAAGTTCCGCATACCGGATGGAATTCAATCAAAAAGCAAAAAGAAAGTCCCATTAATTTGAATCTATCAGAGAATGAATCTTTTTATTTTGTCCATTCATTTCATTTTCAATGTAACGAAAAAAATGATGTGCTTCACACCACTTGTTATGACTATGAATTTACGTCAGCAGTACAAAAAGATAATATTTTAGGGGTTCAATATCACCCTGAAAAAAGTCACGAAGCAGGATTAACCTTACTTCGGAATTTCATCTTTGGTTAATTTTTATAAAAGTGCATTTCCTCCACATATTTTAGGACTGGTGCAGTTAATAAGTATTGAACATCTTTATTGTTTTTAATGGCTTGACGGATAAATGTACTGGACACGTTCATTACTGGTGCATCTTTACAAAAAACAACGCGTGGATGATTTCTGATTTCTGATTCAAAATCGGTTGGTTGTTCCTGTTCGATTAAAACTCTGGGATAAACGTAAATCATGTGGTTTTTCAGAATGATTTCGTAATTATACCATTTATGAAGCGTTCGCAAATTGTCTTCTCCCATAATCAAAGAAAATTCATGTTCAGGATATTTCTCTTGTAAATGGGCCAAGGTATTTACCGTAAAGTTTGGCTTTGTTAAATTAAATTCAATATCGGATACACGCAATTTGGGGTTATCTTCAATTGCCTCCTTAACAAGAGATAATCGATGAAAATCCGCTAATAAAGTCGACTTTTCTTTTAAGGGGTTTTGAGGCGTTACCACTAGCCAAACTTGATCTAATACGGAATAGTCAGCCATGTAATTAGCAATAATCAAATGCCCAACATGAATGGGGTTATACGTTCCGAAGTACAATCCAATTTTCATATGGAAAGGAATTGTGCGATGCGTTCCTTTATTTCAGTAACTGCGGTATCTAGATCGTTATTGACCAACAAATAATCAAATTCATTTGCACGGTCCATTTCAAAATTCGCTTTACTAATACGCATGTGAATTTTTTCTTCTGTTTCTGTTTTTCGAGACCTTAAACGTTCCTCTAAAATCTTCATCGAAGGCGGCTTAACAAAAACAGCCAATGCTTTGGAACCAAAAAAATGTTTCAAATTTAATCCTCCAACTACATCTACATCAAATATAACCACATTGTTATGAGACCATATTCGCTCTATCTCAGATTTTAATGTTCCATAATAATTATCAGGATATACCTCTTCCCATTCCACAAAAGCATTTTCCTTGATTTTTTTCTGGAATTCTTCCACTCCTAAAAAATAATAATCTACTCCATTTTTTTCGTTGGGTCTAGATTCACGACTGCAAGCAGACACAGAGAATTCCAAGGTGTTTATTTCATCCAGTAATCGATGAACAATGGTTGTTTTTCCTGCACCCGATGGAGCTGAAAAAATAATACACTTTCCCGTTTTATTTTCCATTCTCACTACAAGGCATTTAAAACTTGTTCTTTAATTTTTTCCAAATTGTCTTTCATATCCACCACCAATTTCTGCATGATGGCATGATTGGATTTACTACCTAAGGTATTAATTTCTCTCCCAATTTCCTGTGCAATAAACCCTAATTTTTTACCAGATAAGGGTAATTTCATCGTTTCAAGAAAATAATCAAGGTGATTAGCCAGCCTAATTTTCTCCTCAGAAATATCCATTTTTTCTATGTAAAAAATCATTTCTTGCTCAAGTCGATTTTGATCAACAGAGGCATGTGCTAAATCGTTCAATCCTTTTTGAATCCGCTCTTTTACCGTAATTATTCGTTCAGATTCATACTGCGGTATCTCCTGAAGGCATCTTTTTATTGCTGTAATTCTATCGATTAAATCTTGGTTAAGAACTGCACCTTCTTGTTGACGAAAGGTAGTTAATGCTGAACACGTTTTACCGACTAAATCTAAGACCCACATTTTTTCTTCCTCCGTAATCTCAATAGTTTGGTTACTAATAACATCCGGCATGCGTAAAACCAAGGATAAATAATCAGCAGGTTGGTTTCCTATTGCTGCGTTCAGAGATTTGAGTTCATTAAAATAATGAGCTGCCAATTCTTTGTTTATCGTTCCGGCTTCAATAGATCCCGCACTTTCCAAATAAACACCCACATCTATTTTTCCTCTGTCTAATTGTTCAGCAACAATTTTACGAATTTCGGATTCCAATTCTTTGTAGGGGCCAACAAATTTGAGATTCAAGTCCAAAGATTTACTATTCAATGAACGAATTTCTACTGAAACTTTTTTAGCCCCGTAGACTCCATTCGTTTTTCCAAAACCGGTCATTGATAATAGCATAGTAAATTTTTTGGCAAAGGTAGGAATTTTGAAAGGAAAAGAAAGTAGTGCCATAGAAATGGTGCAAAGTCACTAAATTGAAAGAGGCAACCCCAACCAGAAATTGCGTAAAATATTAGTAAATGAATAAATTATTCTAACTCAAAAACCAGCACCAAAATACCGCGGTAAGTAAAAGAAGGGTGATGCCAAGAAATACTGCAAAAAGAAAACGTTTCATAAAAACGATTCGACTCCCTAATATCGGGGACATCTTTTCTCGTACTTCTTCACTTTGATTAGGAGTTAAAAAAGTTATTGCGACCCAAATGCATGTGGTGAGAATCGTTACTACTAGCACCCTAGATTCTTCCATTGCAAAATGATCTAAAGGCAATGACTGATGAAAATACGGATAAATTAGCGTCAATAAAGCTGAACTTAACATGGCGCTTAGCTGTGACCAAGCATTGATCCGAAACCATATCCATCGTAGGATAAACAACGGTGCTACACCAGCTGCCATGGAAAAAGTAATTTTTACTAAACTTTGTAAGCTCTCTATATGCCAGGCAAAAAATATAGCCAATAAAGACAAAAGTAGCATAGATGAAAAAGAAAGAAAGCGAATCCTTTTCTCCGTTGCCTTTGGTTCAATATACTCTTTGTAGGCATCCATCGTTAAAAATGAAGCTCCCCAATTCATCAATGATTCCGCTGTAGTAATAAACATTCCAAAAAAGCCTAAAAAAACAATGCTTCGAAAGGCCTCAGGTACAATTTCAAAAATACGCTCAATGTATTGAACTTCTTGGTTTCCATTCTCGGAAGAAAACCCTAAAATCAATAAAATATGACCGAATAAAAAGAAGCTAAGCACAAACGAAATGATAATGGGTACCAACCCCGTAAGCAAGGCATTTTTCTTGCCTGTCACAGCGGTATAACGAGCCATTTCAGGGCCTCCCCCGTCAAACAGATAGCTGCTCCACCATTGAACACCCAAGAAAATAACGATTGAAAACCATGCATCCTTATCTGTAGAAGCCGGCAAAAGTTGTTTCTTTTCGGGAAAATGCTCGAAGAAAGTAAATTGACCATTCCACCCTTCACCGAAACACCACAAAGAATAACCAATAATTACCAGGCTGAGAAAATATAATACGGCATGTACTGCATCCATTTTCAATTTGAGATCAAACACATTTTTAAGGGAAAAAACACACATAATGGTCCCCGTTATAATTAGGGAAACCGTTGGATCAATATCAAAATACGTTTGCAGAACGCGAGCAAATGCCAACACATGAAAACACAAGGACAACCCCACCACTAATCCACCAACATAAATGGCACGAAAAAGGTGGAGGATACGCCCACTTTTTCCGGGAAATCGGAACAAAACAAATTGATTATCTGTAATGAAATCCATTTTTTGCCAAAGCGGAGCAAAAACGATGGGTACGACAAAGGTTCCGAGCCAACCTGCCCACACCATCCACATTCCTTGCATGCCATGCTGCGCGATAATTCCGGTGAGCAATTGACCTTGGTCTACCGACAGATACAGCATGTAAAGAGAAAGACCGGAAATCATCCATGAAACTTTGCCACCGGCTTTAAAAACTGGATGTAACCACTCTTTTTTTGTAAAAAAAGAAAAGGCAATTAGGAAAACAACATATAGAATTAAAACGAGCACTCAGCCGATACGATTAGTTAGGAAGAAAAAAATGTGACCTACTCAAGGAGGTGGTTAAAAATACCTATTTTCTTAAAAAGAACAAAGCCTCAACCGAAAATCGAATTGAGGCGCTGCAGCGGGAAATAGTTGCTAGTTTTTTACCAATTTCATTGTTTTTGAATGGTCTCCAATTATGTTGAGGTTGTAAATTCCGTTAGACAGTTTGCTTACGTCTATTGATTGATTGTCGTTTTGTAAAACACCTGATAAAACGATTCTGCCAGAGTTTTCGACCAATTCAAATTTATTTCCTGATTGGAATTGGTTTGATTTTACAAAAAACATTTCGTTTGTTGGGTTTGGGAAAATTGAAAAAACATCACTTGAATTAATTTCAGAAATCCCAATGCTATTACCTGATTGGTCGACAATATTACTCTTAACTTGATTGAAGGAATTTTTAGTTGTAGTACACCCTGCTTCATTGCTAATTCTGATTTGATAATAAGCTTGTTGCGGTGCATTATTGTCAATGTATGCATATGTGTTATTTGCTACATTCGCTAATAAATTATAAGAAACTCCACCATTTAAACTTCTCCAAATTTCGAAGTTGGGATACGAAAATCCCTCGTACGGATTCCAAGATAAATTAACCGAACTTGTGCCTAAATTACTGCTTAACAGAATCGTTGTATGATTTGGACTTATCGTGCTTTCATAACCGCAGCTGTCAGCAGCGAGTATTTTATACCTTGAAATTTCTTGGTTAGCATTTGAATTTAAATCCACAAATTCACTCAATAATGAGTATGGTTGTTCATGAATTAATTCATATTGACTAGTTAAAGTACTTTGCTTATATATTCGATAAGTTACAATTCCCATATTTGGATTTTTTTCCCAAGTAATCAAATTGTGACTGTTTGATGAATCAATAGTAACCATGCAAATTTGAGTATTTATAGCCTCTGTAACTATTGAAGGATAAATTTGAATATCGTTACTTAAAAAACAAAAACCATCCCTTACATTTACTGTGAAAATTGGATTATTGTATGATTGCAATGTATCATTATAAATATATGTTAGCATTACATTTGTGGTATCTGTTACTTCATACCACTGATTGCTTACCCAGTTATAGGAATAATTTCCTGTTCCACCGTTACAAATGAATTCAAACGAGTTTTCTGCACATTCAGAAAGATAAACAGATAGAGGAGTTGATAATTGAAAATCACTTGTAATAACATGAAATGTAGTGGAGTATATTGTGCAACCCGCATCAAATGTAGCAGTTATTGTTTGATTTGCATCAACCGTTTTTGTTGTATTAGTCGTGCCATCTGACCATGTTACCGATATGAACTGTGGGAATTTGATTTCGATCTGACTAAAACCAGGACACAAAATCAAATCACAATCATAAACAGTACCACCAACAACAATATTAATTGGAGAGCTGTAATTTTGATTTATTGGATCGTATCCTCTATATGAAATTGTTATTGGACAGGCAGAAAATGAGTAAAAAGACGAAAAAATAAATAGTAAAATTAGAATGTTTTTTTTCATGGTTTTTATTTTAGATTAATATTGACTGTAGTTTTATTTAAATTTCCAATGACTGCTTTGTTCTACCCAAAAATTAGGGGTACTATCACAATCAATTATTTTAATATCTGATTTTGCATCTAAAGACCAAAGAATATCCTTAATATCTTGTTCTGTCAGTTGAAACCATTCATTAACATGAAAATGTTTTTTATGGCAAAAATGCCTGTGAAGTTTATTCTCGTTATCTCTTGCAACTTCTTTTTTATCATATAAAAAATATGCGAGAGGCTTTATTTGTAGAGGATTACCCGTTTGTAAATCTGATATCCTTCTTTCAATAGTTACAGGATGTAAACTTTGAGTATACTTACGCCGTGATTGTATGGATTTATCTGTTTTGGAATAAGTAGCAACACCTATTTTTATCGATTTTGAATTACCATCATTCAGATAAAAGAGGTAAAGAAGCGATTGGCCTAAATTATCAACATTAATGGTTTTACCAACCTTAATTGTTATTTCTCTCATCCGTTAGTTTTACATCTCAAAAATACTTCAAATAAGAAACCCTCTTCGTTGCATCTCATTGCATCTTCAATCAGATAATTTCAATTAACTTTAAATACTTTTTATTTGTGAATGCAACAATTGAGCGAAGAAATTTTTATAAAACAATTAAAAGTTGAAATTGAACGAAAGGTTGGTTTCTCAATAACTAAATTTCACGATTGTAAAGTGCTTTCAGAATTGCTTAAAAAACAAAAAATTGCGGTTTCTTCACATACGTTAGCTCGATTTTTTGGTTTATTAAAAGAAGGACACCGCCCTTATACTTCCACCTTAAATTTACTTGCCGAATTTGTCGGATATGCGAGTTTTGCTCGATTTTGTACTGATTTTTCTGATAAAATGGAATTCGCTCTTGCCAATCCCGGTGGATTTTCACTGGGCGCATTTTCCTTTACCGCACTTGAATTATGCATAGCGACGAACGATTGGAAAAATTTTCAATTCATTTTAGACTCTTATCAAATTGATCATCAGAAAAATGATTTGAGCATGTTTCTCGGAAATGCAGTCAGACAACACCCAAACAAAGATGAATTTTTGAATGCGCTGATAGAAATTGAAAATGGAAGGCACTTATTTTACGAGTGTTTTGTTGATGAAGATGATCCCGGAAACTACTACTCCAATGCCTTGCAGAAATACTACAGTCGATTCAGAACCAATTTTGAAAATACCCTTTTTCAATCGTGTTACCTGGGGGCTTCTACTATATATCGCTTAGAAAATTCAATCGACACAACTACTCAATTAATTGTTAATCAATCTATTGATTATTCCTACCTACATTTTCATCCCTTGGCTCGATTATTTGAAATGCGTATTTTGTTAGCTCCCCATAGTAAAATCATGCAGCAGGTAGAAGAAATGCTGAATTCGTTAGATAAATTCCGGCAGTATGAAAAATGTTGGATACTAGCCAGAACCATCAAAGCATTGGCTCACACCAAACAAATTCGAATTGCGCTTAAAAATCGGGCATTTAGCGATGCTATTTTGGAAAACTACCGCGAAATAGGGGGTGAAATCAAATCCATTGCAGAGCTGATCATACAGCTCACGGTTCATTCTTTATTGAATCAATCGAAAGATGAATTATTTCCAGCTTCCAGGATGCGAGAAAAGCATTTGAATGAAACAAACGCGCGCATAGCCGTTGAGTCTGCTACGGCATACATTGGCTCCAATGATGCGGTAAAAAACCTATTTGGAAAAAATCTCTCTCTTTTCACCAAACAAACGGGTCAAACGTGGCTAAACGAAATGGTCTATTAATCTAAAAAAGCCCCAACTATCTAGGATAGAGGAGGCTTTATTAAACGAAAAAAGAGAATTAACTTACTCTTTTATTATTTCAATATTACTTTAACCCAGAAACATTTGAGCTAGCATCTAGTGAATTCAAATTTTTTCTGCACTCCCCTA
>JACCEA011555921.1_pt1 | contig 21560 bp, 20 predicted proteins | sample 7449851 | NCBI WGS metagenome assembly JACCEA01 (sample SAMN15323453, study PRJNA562643) | freshwater metagenome | isolation source: river surface water | place: USA:Blue River Watershed | collected 2017-08-18 | reverse complement strand
CAATTCAATATGTCTATGAACGTGTCATTCTTTTTTTATTCTCGCCTCTCATTCGATTAGCGGGTGCAAAAGTACAACTCTTTTTTAATCTGGCAAGCTTTTTTGAAAAAATTTTTTGATTATTTTTTCCTGACCACTCAACCACTATTTTTAAGAACTTGTACGCCCCGATTCTTTCGTTTCGGGTCGGCAAAGATAGCACCTTTACTTTTTATTATCCAAATCTTTTTTCAACTTTTTTAAAAGTTTTTTTGATTTGTTTAACTCTTCAGTTTGTATGTGAACTTCTGCTCTAATGCGGGTGCAAAAGTAGCAATCTTTTCTCTTCTCGCAAGCCTTTTGTAATCTTTTTTTATTCTTTTTTTTATTGTTTTTCTTAACACGCTGATAACAAGGATTTAATACAGAAAAGTTTTTTACATCCCCCTAGCCCCCTTCAAAGGGGGAATGCTTTTTATTGGACATTGGTTTGTTAAACATATAAGTCTTGGAAGCGTTTTTTACTTATATATAGTGTGGGTAAAGTTCATGGAAGGGGTAAAGTGTAGATAAATTAGATACAACATCCCCCTAACCCCCTTCGAAGGGGGAATTCTTTCTACAAATATAATAGTGTAATTCAGTATTCAGTTGTGGGCTTAACCGCGTTAAGCGGGAGCCTGCTGCGCAGGAGATTCCTACTTCGGCGGAATGACAAGTTCAAATTCAAGGGCAAGTTCAAGGGCAAAGTGTTGCTCGCGCTGCGAGCCAGTGGGATGGTTATCTGGAATAGCAAACGTCTTATCTAGCCCCGATGGGAGTGGAAATCCTTTTTGCTTTTTGTTGCCTGAGGTACTCGAAGGCAACAAAAAGCAAAAAGATTGTAGCGCACAGCGGGACTATTACTCTTTATGAAATACTAAACGGCTGCTTCTAAAAAACCTAATCGAAACGTATTGCTTTTACTGGTGAAATTTTGGTGATGATGTAAGATGGAATTAATAAAACCAACAAACAAACGATTACGGTTCCTATATTTAATAATGCGATGTGAAGTAAATTAATACTTACTGGCGCTTCGTTTACGTAATAGTTTTCGGGATTGAGTTGGATTACGCCGAAGAATTTTTGAATTAACAATAAAGAAATAGCGATTAGATTTCCCCAAAATAATCCTCGGGCGATTAAATAGAAAGCGTTATAGAGGAATATTTTTCGAACATTCCAATTGTTAGCCCCCATGGCTTTTAGAATTCCGATCATTTGGGTGCGCTCTAAAATTAGGACTAATAATGCCACTACCATATTGATGGTGGCTACGACAATCATTACTATTAGAATAACTAGAATGTTGAAATCGAACAATTTTAGCCATTCGAAAATGCTGTAATACTTTTCTTCGATAGTAATACTATTATAAGTAGGCGGAATTTCTTTGTAGACTTCCTCTCCTTTTTCTTTGATTTTTGAGAAATCATCTACGAAAACTTCAAATGCACCGACCTCTTTTGGTTGCCATTTATTAATGAGTTGCACGTGGCGAATATCTCCTATTATATATGTAGCATCGAATTCTTGAAAACCTGAGTTAAAAATTCCAGTAATTAGGAAATTTCTTTTGTTAGGAAGTTTTCCGTTTTCTTTCATAAAGAAAGTTAGAAACTTATCTCCTACTTTTAATTGTAGTCGTTTTGCTAGGTATTCCGAAATTAAAACTTCGGTATTTAGTTCGGATTTTAGATTTGGGATTTTACCATCGACTAAATATTCTTCTAGATTGGTGAAATTATAATCTTTTCCAACACCTTTATATATGATTCCTTCGAAAGCTTTTTCTGTGCGAATGATTCCGGCTTTACTGGCTACGGCTTGCACATGATTTATTCCTTCTACATTTTTGAATTTTGGATAAAAACTTTGATTAATAGAAATAGGTTCAGTAGTAACTTGCGATTGATTATCATCGAAATTAGAAATAATAATGTGTCCGTTGAAAGCCGAAACTTTCTCACGAATTTTATCTTGAAGCCCAACACCCGTGGCCACCGCCATAATCATCATAATAATTCCGATAGCAATTGCCGTAATCGCAATTTTTATAATTGGCGAAGAAATACTACTTTTATAACTTTTAGCAGCAATTAGTCTTTTGGCTATGAAATATTCTAAATTCAAGGTTTTTATGACATCTAAATTATTTTTCAAAAGTACATTATTATTTTTTTCTTTACTAATCGTTTCGTGTGTAAGTAGCAAAAAGGCGATTCCGCAAGTAAAACCAAGCAATGATAATGTGACTTTGACTTCCACTTCAACAGATGTCACTTTTAAAACGGGTGCCGAAAACTTTGAAAGTTATTTGCCATTATTAAAAGATAAAAGCGTTGGGATTGTTACGAATCAAACAGGAATTCTTTCAAAAGAAAAACATTTGGTTGATTTTTTAATCGAACAAAACATCAAGCTGCAGAAAATTTATGCGCCTGAACACGGTTTTAGAGGAACAGCAGATGCTGGCGAATTAATCGTTGACGGAAAAGACACCAAAACAAACTTGCCTATTATTTCCCTTTACGGAAACAATAAAAAGCCAAAACCTGAGCAATTAGAAGGAATTGATATCTTGGTTTTTGATTTGCAAGATGTTGGTGCGCGATTTTACACATACATATCTTCGTTACATTATGTGATGGAAGCTTGTGCGGAAAATAACATTCCGCTTTTGGTTTTAGACCGACCAAATCCGAATGGAACTATTATTGATGGTCCAATTTTAGAAAAGGAACACAAGAGTTTTGTTGGGATGCATGAAATTCCGGTTTTGCATGGGATGACGATTGGCGAATATGCAAAAATGATTAATGGCGAAAAATGGTTGAAAGATAGTATTCAATGTGACTTGAAAGTAGCACCTTGTTTGAACTATTCGCGCGATATGAAATATAGCTTACCTGTAAAGCCTTCGCCAAACTTACCAAACGATCAATCGATTAATTTGTATGCGAGTTTGTGTTTTTTTGAAGGCACGAATGTCAGTTTAGGTCGCGGTACTGAAAAGCAATTCCAAATTTATGGTTCGCCTTTTTTACCGAAAAGTGAATTTGATTTTAGCTTTACTCCGCAACCAAATTTTGGAGCAAAAGACCCAGTTCATAATGGAAAGTTATGTTTTGGAGAAGATTTAACCGAAATTAGGAAAGTGCACCGATTAGAATTAAAATGGTTATTGAAAGCTTACGAAAATACCGCAGACAAAACTGTTTTCTTCAACGATTTCTTCACCAAATTAGCCGGAACCAAAAAACTACGCGAACAAATTGAAGCCGGAATGACCGAAAAAGAAATTAGAAAAACTTGGCAAGAAGGTTTGGAGCAGTTTAAGGAAGTGAGAAAGAAATATTTGATTTACGAGTGATGATGGAAGCTGGGTGATGGAAGTTGGAAGTTAAAAAACGTGAATTTCACGAATTATCACCAATAAACTTTGAGATTCCTAACGGAATGACAAGATTGCGATAAAAACTGAACACTTTCAACTGAACACTGACCACTCATTAAAGAGGCAACTTCTCCTTCATTTTCTCCACAATATTATAAGCCGCTGGACAAATCGCAACATTTTTTAAAGTTAAATCAGAGATTTGTTGAAATTTCTTTCTGTCGGTATGTGGGAATTCTCGGCAAGCTTTTGGGCGGACATCGTAGATAAAACATTTGTTGTCGCTGTCTAAAAATGTACACGGAACACTTTTTAATACATAATCGTTATCTTCATCAATGCGAAGATATTGGTCGATAAATTGCTGTGGTTTTTGACGTAAACTCTTTGAAATTCGTTCAATATCGGCCGACGTAAATAACGGCCCAGTTGTTCTGCAACAATTGGCACACTCTAAACAATCCGTTTTTTTGAATTCGGCATCGTGTAAATCTTGCATTACATAATCCAAATTCTTGGGTGTTTTCTTTTTTAACTTGTCAAAATACTTTTTGGTTTCGTTATGCGTATCTTTGGCAAGTTTTCCGAGTTCGTTTAAATTTGGCTTTAGCATTTTATAGATTTTCTTCTGCAAAGTTACGATTTTGAATTCCGAATTTAGAATAACGAATGTTGAATTTTGAAATACAAACCATGAAAGACCTTTTCGGAAAAGCTATTTTAGACTACCAAACCAATAATTCTCCCGAAGATTTAATCACCGAAACTTCTATTTCGGAAGCCGATGAAATGAGTGTTGCCTATTTGTTTCGTGATTTTAAAGACATGCCAAAACTGGAACAAAAAGCATTGCAATTAGCGAAAGGAAAAGTGTTAGACGTAGGTTGTGGAGCAGGAAGTCACGCTTTGTATTTGCAGGAAAAAGGTTTCGATGTTACCGCAATTGATATTTCGGAAAATGCAATTAAAGCTTGTGAATTAAGAGGCTTGAAAAACTGTAAAGTTTCGGATGTATTAAATTTAGATACTTCAGAAAAATTCGACACCATTCTACTTTTGATGAACGGAACCGGGATTTTCGGAAAAATGAATCAGATTCCTACTTTTTTACAAAAATTGAAATCACTTTTAAATGAAGGTGGGCAAATTCTAATTGATAGTTCCGACTTAATTTATATGTACGACCAAGATGAAGATGGTGCTTACGAAGTTCCTGCAAATGGTTATTATGGTGAATTGACCTTCACTATTCAATATAAAGGAGCAACCGAAGATACTTTTGATTGGTTATATTTGGATTATAATACGCTACAAAACGGAGCAATTGCCAATGGATTGGAATGTGAACTTATTTTAGAAGGTGAACATTTTGATTATTTGGCAAAGCTTTCAAAAATATAATTTAAAGTTTTTGTTACACAAAGTACCTCGAAGTTTTTGCACAAAGTTTCACAAATAAAATATTTCTTCTTTGCGACTTAGCGAGCAAAAATTATGGAATATTCAAATATTTATGAGTCTGTAACGAAACTCTCCATTTTGGATTATTCATTACATATTCTACAATTAAAGGTGTCATTTCTTCTTTTTTGCTCCATTCGGGTTGTAAAAACAAAATCGCGTTTGGATTTACTTTTGCCGCTTGTTCTTCGGCAAAAATGAAATCATGTTTGTTATAGATGATAACTTTTAATTCGTTAGCAATATCGTAAGCACTTTGTACAGGTAATTTGTTTTTCTTTGGCGACAAACAAAACCAATCCCAAGTTCCTGAAACTTCGTAAGCTCCAGAAGTTTCAATATGTACTTTTAAATTTTGAGCTTTTAATTTTGAAGTCAATAAAGTCATATCCCAAGTCAAAGGTTCTCCTCCTGTTACCACAACTGTGTCGGCATATTTTTTGGCATTGGCAACAATCAAATCGGTATTCGTTGGTGGATGCAATTCCGCATTCCAACTTTCTTTCACATCGCACCAATGGCAACCTACATCGCAACCGCCAATTCTAATGAAATAAGCTGCTGTTCCTGTATGATATCCTTCGCCTTGAATCGTGTAAAACTCCTCCATTAAAGGCAACATTTCGCCTTTTTCAACCGCTAATTGTACTTCTTTTTGTAACATCTTAAATAAAAATAGTGGGCAAAGATACGACTTGGAAGTTAGAATTTAAGAATATGAAGTTAGAAATTAATTTTCGAGTTGAAGTTGTTCTTGAAATTTCGTCCGATTTTACTACATTTGAAATTCAAAATACATCAAAATGAGCAAGACAGAAGATTTTAGCAAACACATAAACGAAGGTTACGCTTGTAAAGGAGAATTCATTACATTAGGTGGCGGAATTTTAGATGGCGAAGCGGTTCCAAATACACACGTAAACATTCCATTAAAAACCTTAAACCGTCACGGATTAATTGCAGGTGCAACAGGAACTGGAAAAACCAAAACCATTCAAGTGTTATCGGAACAATTATCGCAAAATGGCATTCCGGTTTTAATGATGGATATAAAAGGAGATTTCTCTGGAATTGCAATGCCTGGCGAAGAAAAATCGTTTATTACAGAACGTCATGCTAAAATTTCGATTCCATACGAAACAAAAGGATTTCCAGTGGAATTAATGACAATTTCAGAACAAAATGGAGTTCGATTACGAGCTACAGTTTCTGAATTTGGACCAGTTCTATTTTCTCGAATTTTAGATTTGAACGACACGCAAGCCGGCGTTGTTTCTATCATTTTTAAATATTGTGATGATAATAGTTTGCCATTATTGGATTTAAAAGATTTCAAAAAAGTACTTAATTACGCAACCGAAGAAGGAAAAGCCGAATTTGAAGCCGAATACGGAAGAATTTCAACAAGTACGACTGGTTCGATTTTGAGAAAAATCATCGAATTAGAACAACAAGGCGCGGAATTATTTTTTGGAGAAAAATCATTCGATATTCAAGATTTAATGCGAGTTGACGAAAACGGAAATGGTTATGTAAACATCATGCGTTTAACCGATATTCAAGACAAACCGAAATTATTTTCGACTTTCATGCTAAGTTTATTAGCCGAAATTTACAACACCATGCCAGAACAAGGCGATGCTGGACGACCAGAATTAGTCATTTTCATTGACGAAGCCCACTTGATTTTTGACGAAGCGAGTAAAACATTATTAAATCAAATTGAAACGATTGTGAAATTAATTCGTTCTAAAGGAATTGGAGTGTATTTCATAACGCAAAATCCGATGGATGTTCCAACAGGCGTTTTGGCACAATTGGGTTTAAAAATTCAGCATGCGTTAAGAGCTTTCACGGCTAATGACAGAAAAGCAATTAAAATGACGGCTGAAAATTATCCCGATACTGATTTTTATGAAACGGATGAAGTGTTAACTTCGTTAGGAATTGGAGAAGCATTCGTAACCGCATTAAGTGAAAAAGGAACACCAACTCCATTAGTGGCTACGATGATGCGCGCACCAATGAGTAGAATGGATGTTTTAACAGATAGTGAAATTGAAGCGAGTATTGTAAAATCGAAATTAGCGAAGAAATATAATGAGGTTGTTGACAGAGATAGTGCTTACGAAATGTTAAACAAAAAAATTGCCGAAGCACAAGAAGTCGCAGCCGAGCTAGAAGCCGAAAAACCTACTCGAACAGCAAAAGAAGAACCAAGCACGGCTGAAGTAGTTGGGAAATCAATTACCAAAGTGGTTACAAGTGCAAGTTTTATTCGAGGCGCGTTTGGTCTATTAATGAAAATGCTAAAAAAATAATGAAAGGATTTATCACAATAGGATTACTCATACTTTCCAATGTTTTCATGACATTGGCTTGGTACGGACATTTAAAATTTAAAGAATTAAAATGGTTTGAAAACGCGGGGTTAATCACTATTGTTTTAATCAGTTGGGGATTGGCTTTGTTTGAATATTTCTTTCAAGTTCCAGCGAATAAAATTGGATATGAAGGCAACGGCGGTCCGTTTTCATTAATGCAATTGAAAGTGATTCAAGAAGTAATTACTTTGGTCATCTTTGTGATTTTCTCGATGCTTTTCTTTAAGAACGAAACATTCAAATGGAATCACGCAGTAGGTTTTTGTTTTTTGGTATTGGCGGTTTATTTTATATTTAAGAAGTAACAAAATGAAAAAATATTTTATCCAAAAAGCACCATTCGTAGTTCCAACGACTGATGGAAAATTAATTGAAGAACATCACGGATTGGCAACCACAAATAATTCCGCAATTTCGATTGCACATATGATTGCGCCACCTGGTTGGAGCGAACCTTTTCAAACTCCAGAATTTGATGAATACACCTATATCATTAAAGGGAAAAAACAATTTATTATTGAAGATGAAGTGGTAGTTTTAGAAGCAGGTCAATCGATTAAAATTGAGAAAAATACACGAGTTCAATATTCAAATCCGTTTGAAGAACCATGTGAATATTTAGCGATTTGTTCGCCAGCTTTTAGTATGGATGCTGTAAATAGAGAAGAATAAACTTGACTTGTCATTCTGAATTCTGAACTCGTTTCAGAATCTTAAGTGAAAATTAGAGAAGCTGAAACGAGTTCAGCTTGACAAAAATCTTATTTTAACAACTCTAAAATCTTATTTTCTACTTCTTCCGAATTCCAATTTTCTTGAATATTATCCATTTTCAAAACTTCTAGCATGATTTCATTTTGAAAATCACCAATTGCTAATGCTTCAGAATACGGTTGTAAACTAAACGTTACTCGGCTGTACAAAGGCATCCATTTTTCGGGATGTTTGTCGGAAAACCATTTTTCGATTTTCTTTTGCAATAAAAAATTAGCATCCGCAGTTTTGGCACTCATTTCTTCGAAATTTCGTCTCGAAAGTTCAGCAATGGCATCTGCATTTGGTTTTCTTGAAATTTCGTATTCTTTGAAAATTCTATCCCAATCATCGCCATATTGTTGCATTAATTCATTCAGAATCGTGATATCTTCAAACCCTGCATTCATTCCGTGACCATAAAAAGGCACAATCGCGTGCGCAGAATCACCAATTAAAGCAATTTTATCGTTGAATGTCCAAGGGAAACATTTCATAATCGCCAAATAACTGTTCGGATTTCTGAAAAAATCACGCACTAAATCTGGAATTACGTCTTTTGTATCTGGAAAATAAGTCGCGAAAAACGAAACTAATTTTTCTTCATTAGTTAATGATTCGAAAGAATTTTCTCCTTCAATCGGCATGAACAAAGTACAAGTAAACGAGTTATCTAAATTAGCCAATCCCATCAACATGAAATTTCCTCTTGGCCAAATATGTAACGAATGAATATCAATTTTTGGAGAACCATCAGCATTGGCTGGAATATGCAATTCTTTGTAACCAATTTTCATGAACTCTTGCGAATAATCAAACATCGATTGACGTTGCATTCTGTGTCTAATTCTCGAAAAAGCACCATCGGCTCCAAAAACTTTATCGTATTTTAACTCGGTCCACTCGCCTTGTTCGGTTTCGCCTTCCCACAAAGTTGCGGTAGCTAAGGATACATCCCAAATTTTACGTTCGAAAAAGAATTCCACCCCTTCAGCTTCAGCTAAATCAACCATTTTTCTATTCAAAACGCCTCTTGACAATGAAAAAATAGCTTCACCTTCTTTTCCGTAAAATTGATAATTTAGTTTTCCATCTTGTAAATGGATGGCTCTTTTATCTACTGGAATTCCGATTTTTCTAATTTCCTCATCTAAACCCACATCTTCCAATGCTTTCCAACCGCGATTTGACATCACCAAATTAATGGAACGACCTGAAAATTCAACCGTTCTAATATCGGGACTTCTGTCGAAAACATGTACTGTATGTCCGGCTCTTTTTAAATAGATTGCCAATAAAGTTCCTACTAATCCAGAACCTACAACAGCAATTTTTTGTGGCGTTTGCATGAAGACTTTTGTAAAAATTTGGACTGCAAAAATACAGAATAATAAATTTCTAAGCCCGACTTTTATTAGATTTTTGATTTTGAATTCAAATTTTGTTTAATTATTTTTAATATTAGTTAAACAAAATGTATCTTTGAATAAAAATTGCTATGAAAAAGATTACGAAAGACGAATTGTTCTATATGTCAAAAGTCCCTCGACTGAACTTAGTCAATTGTGTTACTGGTTATAAATCCGCTAATTTAATAGGAACGGTTTCAACCGAAGGCGTTTTGAATGTAGCTGTTTTCAGTAGTGTGACCCACTTAGGAAGCGAACCACCCTTGCTAGGATTTATTTTAAGACCCACAACAGTTCCAAGAGACACTTATAAAAACATAAAAGAAACCGGATATTTTACTGTAAATCATATTACCGAAGAAATGATTGCCGATGCACATCATACATCCTCAAGTTATGACGAACATATTTCAGAATTCGACAAAACGAACTTAGTACCGGAATTTATTGATGATTTGAAGGTTCCTTTTGTAAAAGGAAGTCCAGTAAAATTATTGTGCAAATATATAAACGAATACAAAATTGAAGAAAACGATTGTATTCACATTATCGCTTCTATTGAAACTATTTATGCGGATGAAAATCTTTTTCATGATGACAATTGGATGCAATTGGATAGAGGAAATGTAGTAGCTATTAATGGTTTAGATGGTTATGCTGTTCCGAAACTATCCGACAGATTTCATTATGCGCGACCAGATAAACCTTCAACTTCGATGTTATAATGGCGCATAAAAAAGTAAATCTTCCCGAAAAAATATGTAAAACCTGTCAACGCCCTTTTTCATGGCGCAAAAAATGGGAGAAAAATTGGGAAGAAGTTATGTATTGCAGTGATAAATGTAGAATGAATAAAAACAAATAGCATGAACGGATTAATATGGTTTAGAAACGATTTGCGCACGATTGACAATCATTCGTTGTACAATGCTTGTAGGGAAAATGAAAAAGTAATAGGAATTTATTGTTTAGATCCGAGACATTTCGAAACCACTCAATACGGTTTCAAGAAAACAGAAAAATTTAGAACTCAATTTCTTTTAGAAACTTTAGCCGAATTACAACAAAATTTAGCAGAGAAGAATATCTCGTTATTAGTTTATTACGGCTATCCCGAACAATTGATTCCAGAAGTAGCGGCAAAATATCAAATTGAAACGATTTACAGTCAAAACGAATGGACGCAAGAAGAAGTAGATATTGAAACTGAAGTGCGAAATTTAATTCCAGCGGTGAATTGGAAAACATATTACGACCAATTTCTATTTCATCCTGATGATGTTCCGTATGAAGATTGGGAAAAGATTCCAGAAGTTTTTACAGAGTTCAGAAAACAAATGGAAAAGAAAATCCGAGTGCGACCAACCGTTTCCATCTCAGCAAAACCAATTTCTAATCTAATTGAAGAAAAAACTACTATTCCAACTTTAGAAGATTTAGGATTTGATGAGTTTAAGCAACCCAATAAAACGGCTTTTCCTTTTAAAGGTGGCGAAAATCAAGCTAAAAAAAGAATCAAAGAATACTTTTGGGATACCAAAAAACTTTCTGTTTACAAGAAAACTCGAAACGGTTTAGTTGGAAAAGATTACAGTTCAAAACTTTCGGCTTGGTTAGCAAATGGAAGTATTTCGGCTAGAATGATTTACTGGGAAGTGCAACAATTTGAGAAAAAAGTAGTCAAAAACGAAGATACGTATTGGTTGATTTTCGAATTGATTTGGCGTGATTATTTCAATTACATTTCGCTAAAACACGGCAACAAAATTTTTCAATTGAATGGTATTTTGCAAAAAGAATACCATTGGAATCAAAATACAAAAGCTTTCAATCAATGGACAAACGGCGCAACTCCGGAACATTTCGTGAATGCCAACATGATTGAAATGCAGAAAACGGGTTGGATGAGCAATCGCGGTCGTCAAAATGTAGCGAGTTATTGGGCAAAAGAATGGGAACAAGATTGGCGCATTGGTGCAGCGTATTTCGAAAGTATGTTGATTGATTACGATGTACACAGTAATTATGGGAATTGGATGTACAATGCAGGAGTTGGAAACGATCCTAGAGATAGGAAATTCAACATCAAACGTCAAGCGGAAATGTATGACAGCAACGGAAAATTTCAAAAAATGTGGTTAATTCCTGAAATATTTTAGATGAAAACACTTCGATTACTTTTGGGCGACCAACTCAATTCACAACATTCTTGGTTTGAAGAAATCAATCCGAATGTGATATATGTAATGGCAGAAATGCGTCAGGAAACGGATTATGTAAAACATCATATTCAAAAAGTTGCGGCGTTTTTTCTTTCCATGCGAAATTTTTCGGAAGAATTGACAAAACGAGGTCATCATGTGGTTTATTATAAAATTTCGGATGCCAATAATCCTCAGAATTTGGAACAATTGATTTTGAGTTTGGTTGAAAAGAATAAAATCGAACAATTTGAATACCAATTTCCTGATGAATATCGTTTAGATGAACAATTGAAATCTATATGCGAAAAACTTGTTATTCCAACAAAAGCGGTGGATTCCGAACATTTTTATACTTCTAGAAATGAGTTGGCTGATTTTTTCAAAGGAAAAAAGCAACTTTTGATGGAAAGTTTCTATCGTATGATGCGAAAAAAACACGATGTTCTAATGGTGGGTGATCAACCGTTAGATGGAAAATGGAACTTTGACCATAACAACCGTAATCAATATAAAAACGAAGTTCCGATTCCGTTTCCTTTGGAATTTCATAAAAATGTGAGTGAACTTATTGCCGAAATTGAAGCGCAAAACATCACCACTTTTGGAAGTATTGATGTAAAAAATTTCAATTGGCCGACTTCCAGAAACGAAAGTTTGCAATTGATTGACTATTTCTGTGAGCATTTGTTGGAGCATTTTGGAACGTATCAAGATTCGTTGTTTTCTGGACATAAATTTCTATTTCACTCGCGTTTGTCTTTTGCGATGAATTCCAAAATGATTAGTCCGAAAGAAGTGGTGGATGCTGTGATTTCGTATTATTATCAAAATCAAGAAACTATTGAATTGGCACAAGTGGAAGGTTTTGTGCGACAAATTATTGGTTGGCGCGAATATGTCAGAGGAATTTATTGGAAAGAAATGCCGAATTATGCCCAAATGAACGCCTTAGAAAACTACAATCCGCTACCTGATTTTTTTTGGACTGGAAAAACCAAGATGAAATGCATGCAACATTCCATTTCCCAAAGTTTATCGGAAGCCTATGCACATCATATTCAACGATTGATGGTTATTGGTAATTTTTCTTTGTTGGCACAACTAAATCCTGACGAAGTTGACGCTTGGTATTTAGGCGTTTACATCGATGCAATTGAATGGGTTGAAATGCCCAACACCCGTGGCATGAGTCAATATGCGGATGGAGGTATTGTAGCTACTAAACCTTATGTTTCTTCAGGAAGTTATATCAATAAAATGAGTAACTATTGTGGCAGTTGTCATTACAACGTAAAAGAAAAATTGGGCGAAAAAGCCTGTCCGTTCAACAGTTTGTATTGGCATTTTTTAGATGAAAAAAAACAACATTTTGCCAATAATCAAAGAATGAGCATGATGTTAGCCTTACTTAGAAAAATGAAACCCGAAGAATTAGCAGCAACAAAAGAAAAAGCGATTTCGATTTTGGAAAACATCAATAACTTATAAAAAAAACCGAAGCATTTGCTTCGGTTTATACTTGTATGTGTCCCCAATTTTGACCCCATTTAATACGATAAATTTGCATTTCAGAAACATTAAATTCTTTAGCTGTTTTTCTAACGCTGAACTTTTCACCTTGTCGCTTCATTTTTAACTTTATTCGCATTACTTGAGTAGAGGTTAATTTTCTACCATCACGTTTAATGTTATCTTCTTGAAACTTCTTAAAAGCGGCTTTTACAGCTGGACTTTTATGACCGTGAGCTCGCATCTCATTATAAGTTGCCCATTTCAAATTATACAACTGATTATTCATTTTATCATAATCAAGATGTAAAACATATTCTTGGTCTTCACTTACTCTTGGAATAAAAAGCTCCGCCACCATTTTATGAATGGCATGAGAATAATAACTTTTTTTTCCGTTAACCGATCTAACATAACGTAAAAATAGAAAACCTTCAGTTGGAGCACCTTTTAGAATTTTCCCGTTTTCAATTTTATCAGTAAAACTTTTAAGTCTACCATAATTAGAAACCGCATATCTAACCTTACCTGGAACTTCAATTGGATATTCTCTCCATTGTTCAATTACAAAATGACTCATGTTTTTGTCTTTAAATAAATTAAGGGGCGTATTATTTAAGACTTTCGTCTGATTTAATGCGAGATATAAATTATTTGTTAAACTTGATTTTATTTCCAACATTCATTTTCTGAGATTTCGCAAAAGCACCACACATGTGAAATAACATTCTTGCTCCTACGTTTCCATCCCAATCATCATCTCCTGGAGCTACTTCTACCAAATCAAATCCGATGATTTCTTTATTAGTTTCCGCTAAGCGACTGAACAAATAAGCGGCTTGCTCAAATGAAAATCCACCCGGAACTGGAGTTCCTGTGTTTGGACAATACCAAGGATACATTCCGTCAATATCAAAAGAAATACAAACTTTTTCTGGTAATGAAGCGATGATATGGTCGCATTGTTGTTGCCACGTTTTACCTTCGAAAGCTTCTTGTTTTAAATCCATATCGGTATGCACTAAAACTCTATCTTTCAACGCCACTTCCACTTCTTGCTCACAAAAATCGCGAATTCCTACTTGAACAATTTTAGAAACTTGAGGAATTTGTAACGTATTGTACATAATAGATGCGTGCGAATAAGTAAATCCTTCATAAGCGATACGTAAATCCATATGCGCATCTAAATGTAAAATCCCGAAGTTGTCGTATTTGGTTGCTAAGGCTTGGTAATAGCCTAATGGTGTTGAATGGTCTCCACCTAAAAGCACTACTTTTTTGCCTTTGTTCATCCAATGCAAAACGCGGTCTTTTACTTCTTGATGCAATTCCTTACACACTTTATTGATTTTATCCAAATCGGATTGCAGGGCGGGAAACACTGATACATCTTCTCCATTTTCTAACGCTTCGATGATAGGTTGTGCCATTCCTTTATATTTCTCAGAATTCTTTGCCCAATGTTCTGGAGCTTCATCCATGTAAATTCCTAATTTCCATAATTCAGGAAACTCTTGATGATTTAAATCCACCTGAAAAGAAGCGTCTAAAATAGCATCTGGTCCTTCTGAAGCACCGGCTCCATAACTTACCGTTACTTCCCATGGCACTGGAACTACAATAATTTCACTTTGCTCTGCTGAAAATGGCAATCCAAAAACAGTAGCATCTGCTAACCCAGGTTGTGATGGGTCAAAATTTTCTATGATTTGTTGTTTCGTCATTGTTTTGTTTCAAGTTTCAGGTTTTGAACCCGAATTTATTATTTATTCAAAATTAATTGTTTCAATATTTGCCCAAATTCATACATATCTTCGAATGAACAATAGAATGGTGCAGGCGCTAAACGAATTACATTGGGCTCTCTCCAATCCGTAATTACGCCGTTTTTCATTAATCTATCGAATAGCTCTCTTCCTTGTCCGTGAAGGTATACTGACAACTGACATCCGCGTTCTTCTGGATTGGATGGTGTAATAATTTCGAAATCCGCGCCTTCTAATTCTTTATCAATTTCATGAAGAATGAATTCTAGATAAGAAGTTATTAAATTTCGTTTTGTGATTAGTTTATCCATCCCAACCTCAGCAAACATTTCTACCGAAGCTAAATATGGTGCTAAAGATAAAATTGGAAGATTACTAATTTGCCATCCATCTGCTCCGTGAACTGGGTCAAAATCAGGTTCCATTTTAAATCTTCTCTCTTTATTATGACCATACCAACCTGCAAAACGTTTTAGTTCTTTATCATTGTGATGTTTTTCGTGCACAAAAAATCCTGAAGCATTTCCTGGTCCGGAATTCATGTATTTATAACTACACCAAGCAGCAAAATCTACATTCCAATCGTGTAATGCTAATTTGATATTTCCAGCGGCATGCGCTAAATCCCAACCTACATAAGCGCCATATTTGTGCCCGGCTTCGGTAATGGTTTTCATATCAAAAACTTGTCCCGTATAATAATTCACGCCACCGATTAAAACCAAAGCTAATTCATTCCCAACCTCATCAATTTTAGTTAATACATCTTCTAATCGAATATTGGCTTCTCCTTCTCTTCGTTTAATTTCTACGATAGCATCTTTTGGATCATATCCATGAAATTTCACTTGACTTTGGAACATGTATTGGTCGCTTGGAAACGCTTTTTCTTCGCAAATGATTTTGTATTTTTTTGGTGTTGGATTATAGAAAGACACCATTAAAAAATGAAGATTCACAGTTAAGGTATTCATCACTCCAACTTCAGTTGGTTTTGCTCCAACAATTTCACTTAACGGAGCAGCGAATCGTTCTTGATAATCCCACCAAGGTTTATCGGCATAAAAATGTCCTTCTACCGCTAAATTGGCCCAATCGTTCATCACTTCATCCACGTAAGCTTTCGTTCTTTTAGGTTGTAAACCCAATGAATTTCCAGTAAAATAAATTACTTGTTTTCCGTTGACATGTGGAAAGTAAAATTCGTCTCTGTATTTTCTTAATTCGTCTTGAACGTCTAAACTTTGTGCGAATTCACGAGTATTTTCAAAAATCATTTTCTTGGTTATTTGGTTAGCAAAAATAGGTAAAAGTTAGTAGGTGTCCAACTTTTAAAAAAGGCAAAAGGAATTTGATAAGAGCGGATTAGAACATAAAAAATCCCAACCTTTCGATTGGGATTTAAATTATATAATTAACATCGCGTCTCCGTAAGAATAAAAACGATATTTTTCTTGGATGGCTTCTTTGTAAGCTTTCATCATTAAGTCATGACCACAGAAAGCTGAAATCATCATTAATAATGTTGATTTTGGGGTGTGGAAGTTAGTAATCATACAATCTGCAATACTAAAATCGTAAGGAGGATAAATGAATTTATTAGTCCATCCTGTATAAGGATTCAAAGTTCTTTGAGAAGAAACCGAACTTTCCATTGCTCTCATTGAAGTTGTTCCTACACAACATATTTTTTTCTTATTCACTTTGGCATTGTTTACAATATCACAAGCTTCTTGTGTAATAATCATTTCTTCAGAATCCATTTTGTGTTTCGATAAATCTTCTACTTCCACTGGATTAAATGTTCCTAAACCAACATGTAAAGTTACTTCTGCAAAATCAACACCTTTAATTTCTAAACGTTTTAATAAATGCTTAGAAAAGTGTAGACCAGCAGTTGGAGCTGCAACAGCACCTTCTTCTTTAGCGTATATGGTTTGATAACGCTCTGCGTCTTCTGGCGTTACTTCACGATTGATGTATTTAGGAATAGGAGTTTCTCCTAACTCTACTAATTTTTCTCTGAATTCTTCGTAAGAACCATCGTATAAAAAACGTAATGTTCTACCACGAGAAGTAGTGTTATCAATAACTTCAGCCACTAACGAATCGTCGTCTCCAAAGTATAATTTGTTTCCGATACGAATTTTACGTGCTGGATCTACTAAAACATCCCACAAACGTTGTTCGGCATTTAATTCTCTTAATAAGAAAACTTCGATACGAGCACCGGTTTTTTCTTTATTTCCGTACAAACGAGCTGGAAAAACTTTAGTATTGTTTAACACCATTACATCTCCGTCATCAAAATAATCAATAACATCTTTAAATAATTTATGTTCAATAGTTCCTGTTTTTCTGTTTACCACCATTAATCGAGATTCATCTCTGTTTTCGGTTGGAAATTCAGCTAATAATTCTTCTGGTAAATTGAAATTGAAATGAGATAATTTCATTCTTTTAGGTTTAAAAGTTTATAGTTTAAAAGTTTAAAGAGATTTTAAACTCCTAAACAAGGTTGCAAATATACAATCTGCAAATAGGGGTTGTCAAGTAAATTGATGTTTATTTTTTATAAATCTAATTAAAGTTATTATTTTTGCAATAGTTTCGGGATGTAGCGCAGCCTGGTAGCGTACTAGCATGGGGTGCTAGGGGTCGCTGGTTCGAATCCAGTCATCCCGACTTTCTTTCTAAATTTCTTCAATAGAACATCCTGCTTTTTTCAAATCTTCCCAAAAATCGGGATACGATTTAGAAACTACTTCTGCTTCATTAATTAGTATTGGAACTTTCAAAGCTAAAGGTGCGAATGCCATTGCCATTCTATGATCTTGGTAAGTAGCGATGCTTACATTCTCTTTAATAGTTACTGAAGATTTTAAATATAGCGCATCATTAGTGACTGAAATATCGGCTCCTAACTTAGTTAACTCCATTTTTAAAGCTTCTAAACGATCGGTTTCTTTGATTTTCAACGTGTGTAATCCCGTTAATTCACAACCTATTCCTAATCCGAAACAAGTTACCGCTATGGTTTGAGCAATGTCGGGACAATTATTTAATTGATAATTGACAATTGACAATTGACAATTGTTTATTTTAGAAATCGTGATTGAATTATCTGTATTAAAAGTAGTTTCAACACCAAAATCTTGATATATGGTTACCAAAGCGCTATCGCCTTGCAAGCTATTTTCTTTATAACTAGAAAGAGTAATTTGAGTTCCGATTTTAGATAACGCCACAATGGAATACCAATACGATGCAGATGACCAATCGGACTCTACAGTTAACTGAGATGCTGAAACGAGTTCAGCATGACAAACCACAATCTTATTTCCAACAAAAGAAGTTTCAATTCCTATTTCATTCAATAGTGCTAACGTCATTTTGATGTAGGGGATCGAAGTGATTTCGCCTTCTAAGGTTAATTCCAAACCCTTTTCTAATTTGGGCGCAATTAACAACAAGGCTGAAATATATTGACTGCTTACATTGGCTGACAGTGATACTTTATTCTGGGTTATTTTTTTCCCTTTGATTCTTATTGGAGGAAAACCTTTCTTTTCTTCATAAGTAATTTCGGCTCCTAACTGATTTAAAGCGTCAACCAAAATTTGAATCGGACGTTCTTTCATTCGAGAAGAGCCTGTTAAAACTACTTCTTTTCCTTCTTGAATAGAAAAATATGCAGTTAAAAACCGCATCGCTGTTCCTGCGTGGTGAACGTCTATGAGTGGGGAGTTTTGCAATGCTTTTTGCATCACTTCGGAGTCATCAGAATTGGAAGTGTTTTCCAAAATTAAATTGGTATACAAAGCTTGCAAAAGCAATAGTCTATTTGTCTCAGATTTACTTCCTGTGATGGAAAGTTGCGAGTTGCGAGTTGCAAGCTGCGAGCTGTATGTTAAAAGTAAATCCATTATTTGGTAACGACTTTCAATCCAATTATTGAGAGTATTAAGGTACTAATAAAAAATACGCGCCAAAAAGTAGCGGGTTCTTTAAAAACGATAATTCCAACTAAAACACTTCCTACAGCGCCAATTCCTGTCCATACTGCATAAGCGGTTCCGATAGGCAATTCTTTTGTGACTTTTACCAGCAAAATCATGCTAATAGAAAGACAAACTAAAAAACCTCCGTACCAAAGTAAAGAAGTGTTTCCGGTTGATTCTTTAGCTTTTCCGAGACAAGTTGCAAAGCCTACTTCGAATAAACCTGCTATTATGAGTAAAATCCAGTTCAATTTATTTCAATTTATCGTTATTGTGATGGCGATCATGATCGCGTTTTGTTTTTAAATCCATTTTCTTATCGAAAGCTGCTTGTAAATCAACTCCTGTTTGATTTGCCAAACACAAAACCACAAAAACAACATCGGCTAATTCTTCACCTAAGTCTTTGTTTTTATCTGACTCTTTTTCTGATTGTTCGCCATATCTTCTAGCGATAATTCTAGCCACTTCACCTACTTCTTCAGTAAGTTGAGCCATATTTGTTAATTCATTGAAGTACCGAACACCGTGTTCCTTAATCCAATTATCAACTTCTTGTTGTGCGTTTTTTAAATTCATAATTATTTCTTTACTAATACAATTTTCTCGTTTTGTTTTAAGACAATTTGATTGAAAAGTTCTTTTAAATGAGGATAATAATCGCTTTCAATAATTGGTGAGTTAACTTCAATAACACATGACAATTGAATGGTACCTAAATTTTCAGAAACTGAATATCTAAAAGAAACCATATTTTGATTCATATTTAAATTTAAAGTCTCAGGCTTTGATTCTACAACATAACCTTCAGGAATTTTTATACTAAAGTTGTACGTATCTTTAGAAGGGAAATTAAAATCTATAGGATACGCTCTTTCTTCCGCTTTAAAAGGATTTACGTCCATTTGGTGAAAAAGCATTGGTGTAATATATATTTTAGAATCGATAATATCTGTCATAGAATTACTTGAGAAACTATACGTTTCAACAATAGGCTTAGACAAATCATTAGTATTAGTTACTTCATAATTTTCTACTGCAGAAAAATTATGTTCTTTTTCTAATTCTTGAACATAATCATCGTGATTTCTATTAGCATGTCTACTTCTAAATCGAAATGCATTATAATCTGTTAATTGTTTACGTTGTTTTCCAGAAATTGAACCATCGGATTTTAATTCTGCCAAGATTGAAATAGTTTCTAATGATACTTTTTTAGGATATAAATCTACCATTTCAGAGGTTCCATTTTTTCGCACTATTCTTCCAAACCAGTTCAAAGCATTTTCTGGAATGATATTAGGAACAGCATTTTTATTTGTAGCATCTAACAAAACTACTGAACCATTACTTAATTCTACTCCTGCTATCACATAATTAAATCCATTTCTACTAGGAAAGATTGGTATTCCATTTGAACGAGTACTTAATAAAATGGGACTAGCATTTAATTTGGCATAATTTAACATTGAAACTAACAATAAGTTAATGTCTGCAGTGTTACCTGTTTTCTCTTGATAAGCCTTTTTTACTCCTTTGTCTGAATAATACCCTACGTATCCATTCCAATTTAATCTATTTTTAACGTAACTAAAAATAGTTGCTATTTTATCTTCAGTAGTTGTTATATCTTTTAACAAAGCATTTAAATCCTCTTCATAAAAATTTGCTTTATTTAATTGCCCTCCAAAATCTTCATTGTCGTAAATTGTTTTTACGACAGACTCCCAATCTGATGAATATGATTTTGTTGGAGAATTTGGATATTTTGTCATAGATAATTCATGTAAGATACTAGATGAATAATTATCTATATTATTAACAAAAGACTCCTCTTTTAATGCAGGAACATCTTCAGCAATGTAATTAGTGCTGTTTTCAACAAATTGAAGTTCGGTAGTAACTCTTTCCGATTTAGCCGTACCCGCTCTACTTGCATCTACATATGAGTAAGAATATGGCATTTTTCTATTATCTGAATTTCTTGTGACTTTGATATTACTAAAACCTTTAGTAAAGGTATTGTATACAAAATATTCAGGGATTAATGTAGTGTACTCTGAGTGATTTACTGGAATATTTTTTTGAAAAGACCATTCAGGAAAATTTGAAATAAAAGGTGATTTTATAATGTAAGCATATTCAATAATTGAACCTTCTTTTACATTAGGCATAACAATTTTTGTTTCAGACCAAAAATTGTTAATTTTTTCTGTAAATTCACCACTAGACTTAAGCTTTGTCTTTTCAATTTCCCCATTCACAAGATTATACGTTACACCTTTAGAAAAACTTACCGTTTCTTTCTTTCCATCAATATAGTGTTTAATTTTTCTATTTGCCCACTCAAAACCTTCTTTTTTATAAATTTTAATTTTAACTAGGACTTCTGTTGTTGTTGAAAAACCATTCATTTCTTCATAATTAAAAGAAGTTTTGCCTTTTTCAAATAAAATTGCCGCAACTGCAGAAGTGTCTTTAGGGTGATATTTTTCCTCAAGTTGAGCTATTGTAACTTTGCCTAATTCATATTCTTGAGAATATACAAATGTTGTAAAAAGTAAAAAAATCAATAGTTTTGTTTTCATAAATTTCATTTTATTATTCTTTAATTGTAAGTTTTGCGTTGTCATTTTTCACGATTTGTTCAAT